>Ga0308163_10000117_pt1 | contig 235579 bp, 220 predicted proteins | sample PhyTR1_FD_201037 | JGI IMG/M metagenome (GOLD analysis project Ga0308163, IMG submission 201037) | Phyllosphere microbial communities from UC Gill Tract Community Farm, Albany, California, United States - DLSLT.R1 | ecosystem: Host-associated > Plants > Phyllosphere > Unclassified | place... | reverse complement strand
TTCAGGTAAACCGGCGGCTTGTGGCCCAGGCCCACGCCCGGCGGCGTGCCGGTGCTGATGACGTCACCCGGTTCCAAGGTCATGAATTCGCTGATGTAGCTGACCAGTTCGGCCACGCCGAACACCATGGTGCGGGTGTTGCCGGTCTGGAAGCGCTTGCCGTTGACGTCCAGCCACAGGTCGAGCTCTTGCGGGTCGGTGATCTCGTCGCGCGTGACCAGCCACGGGCCGATCGGCGAGAAGGTGTCGCAGCCTTTGCCCTTGTCCCAGGTGCCGCCCCGTTCGATCTGGTATTCGCGTTCCGACACGTCGTTGATCACGGTGTAGCCAGCCACGTAGTCCATGGCGTCTGCTTGTTCCACGTAGGATGCGCGCTTGCCGATCACCACGCCCAGTTCGACTTCCCAGTCGGTCTTGACCGAGCCGCGCGGAATCGTCACCGGGTCGTTCGGGCCGGTCAGGGACGTCGTGGCCTTCAGGAACAGCACGGGTTCCTTCGGCACGTCCATGCCCGACTCGGCAGCGTGGTCGGCGTAGTTCAGGCCGACGCAGACGATTTTGCCGATACGCGTCACCGGCACGCCGTAGCGCAGGCCGGCGTCGAGCTTGGGCAGGCTGGCGGTGTCCAGCGCCGCGATCTTGGCCAGGCTGGCATCGGACAGGGCCGCGCCATCGAAGTCGCTCACATGGGCAGACAGATCCCGCAGCACGCCGTCGGCGTCGATCAGGGCGGGTTTCTCGGCGCCAGCAGCGCCAACACGTACGAGTTTCATCTGGAATTCCTGTTCAAGAGTTGCGTGCCGGTTGAGGGCAGGGGACGGTGCGCGCGGCGCTCAGTTCGACCAGCCGCCGTCGATGATCTGCACGGTGCCGGTGGTGAAGCCCGACTCGTCGGACGAAAGATAAACCACCAGCGCGGCCACTTCTTCGGCGCGGCCGATACGGCCCACCGGCTGGCGGGCCACGAAGGCGGCGCGCACGGCTTCTTCGCTGCTGTTGGACACGCGTGCCTGCTCGGCAATGCGGCCGCGCAAAGAGGGCGATTCGATGGTGCCCGGGGCAATCGCATTGACGCGGATTCCGCGGGTCACGAAGTCGGCGGCGACCGAGCGGGTCAGGCCGATCACGGCAGCTTTCGATGCGCCGTAGGCAAAGCGGTTGGGCACGCCTTTGACGCTGGATGCAGCCGACGCCATGTTGATGATGGATGCGCCGCGGCCGCTGGCCAGCATGCCCGGCAGGAAAGCGCGAATGGTGCGGTACATGGCCTTGGCGTTCAGGTCGAAGGCGAAGTCCCAGTCTTTCTCGCTGCATTCCAGGATGGTGCCGGGGTGGACCACGCCGGCGCAGTTGAACAGGCCGTCGAGCGCACCGTGTTCGGCTTCCAGCTTCTGCGCGAAGGCGTTGACCGAGTCGGTATCAAGCACGTCCAGATGCGCGGTGTGCAGCGTGACCGCGGGTTCCAGCGCAGCGGCATCGGCGGCGAGTTCGGCCAGGCCGGCGTCGTTGACATCGGTGGCCCAGACCTCGGCGCCATTTTGCGCGAGCATCAGTGCCGTGGCCCGGCCGATGCCGTTTGCGGCGGCCGTGACCAGGATGCGCTTGCCTTGCGTGCGTTGACTCATTGATGTGTCCTCATGCGAGTGGGCGACGGTCCGCCGCGAGTGCTTTGATTTTCACATGAGAAAAACCATTTCATGGATGAAAAGCAGTCGGTATTTCCTGGGAGTTTCCCTAGGATTTGGGCGGGCTTCAGGCAGGGGTCAGCGCTGCTTCAGCGGGTGGTCAGCAGTAGCCCCACGAACCAGGGGATTACCCGATATCGGCACCATTTGAGTGCGTGTCGGATTATGGTGACGGCGCAATAAATCGATATGCACTTCCTTGGTGCCTTTTTTGTCTTTTCTTCCATCTTTTTGCCGTCCGCTTTCCGGAGACCGTCTTTGTCCTACGCCACTGCCAACCAATTCCTCGCCTACGTGGCCCAACGCAATCCCGATCAGCCTGAATTCCTGCAGGCGGTGGGCGAGGTGGTGCACAGTCTCTGGCCCTTTCTTGACGCCAATCCCCGCTACCGCGATCCGGGTCTGCTCGAGACCCTCGTCGAACCCGATCGCGTGATTTCCTTCCGCGTGAATTGGGAAGACGACGAAGGCCGGATGCGGGTCAACCGCGCCTACCGGATTCAGCACAGCGCAGCCATCGGCCCCTACAAGGGTGGCATGCGTTTCCACCCCTCGGTAAACCTGTCGATCCTGAAGTTCCTGGCCTTCGAGCAGACCTTCAAGAACGCGTTGACGACGCTGCCCATGGGCGGCGGCAAGGGCGGCGCGGACTTCGATCCCAAGGGCAAGTCGGATGCGGAAGTCCGTCGCTTCTGCCAGGCGCTGATGCTGGAACTGTCGCGTCACGTCGGCCCCGACACCGACGTGCCGGCGGGCGACATCGGTGTGGGCGGGCGTGAAGTCGGCTTCATGGCGGGCACCTACAAGCGCCTGCAGAACGATGCGGCATGCACCTTCACCGGCAAGGGCCGATCTTTTGGCGGCAGCCTGATCCGCCCGGAATCCACCGGCTACGGCCTGGTGTATTTCGTGGCCCATATGCTGGCCGCGCAGGGCGAGTCGCTGGAAGGCAAGCGCATTGCGGTGTCGGGCTCGGGCAATGTGGCGCAGTACGCCATCGAAAAGGCGCTCGCCCTGGGTGGTCGCGTGGTGACGGCATCCGACTCGGACGGTACGGTGGTCGACCCGGACGGCTTCGATACCGAGAAGCTTGCGCTGCTGATGGAGATTCGCAACGAGCGACGCGGTCGCGTGTCGGACTACGCCCGCGAGCGTGGCCTGGAATTCCTGCCGGGCGCGCGCCCGTGGCGCATTCCGGTGGATGTGGCCTTGCCCTGCGCCACGCAAAACGAACTGGACGAGCACGACGCGCGCGAACTGATCGCACACGGTGTGCGCTGCGTGGCCGAAGGCGCCAACATGCCCACCACCTTGGCTGCCACCGAGGCGTTCATCGCAGCCGGCGTGCTGTTCGGCCCCGGCAAGGCCAGCAACGCAGGCGGGGTGGCGACCTCCGGCTTCGAGATGTCGCAGAACGCGGCCCGCCTGAGCTGGAAGCGCGAGGAAGTCGATGCCCGCCTGCAAGAAGTGATGCGCGACATCCACGCCGCGTGCGAGCGCTTCGGCAAGCGCCCGGACGGCAGCATCAACTACGTGGATGGCGCCAACATCGCCGGCTTCGTGAAAGTCGCTGATGCGCTGATGGGGCAGGGCTACTGCTGATCTTGCCTGTCAGCCCCACGATGCGTTGAACAGAAAGAAGGCGGCAAGCGTCCATATCAGCAAGGCGATGTGGGTCAATTGCAGGCCTTCCTGGCGTATCCAGTAGGCAAACCACAGGCCGCCCAGGTGCATGGCGAAGAGTGCCATTGCCAGGCCGCTCAGCGCCAGGTTCAGCCAGGGCCGCGCTGCCATCAGGCCACCACCGATCGCCAGGTGATAACTGCCGATCGCACACGTGACCGTCGCTGCGATCTGCAAGGCAAGCACCAGCAACAACGCCGCGCGATGCAGGCTTGGCGCGTTGATTGCACGCGCCAACAGCGGCGTGGCAATGGCCGGCGCTTGCCGCAGCGGTGTCATGGCCATGGTGGCGCCGACCGCACTCGCGGCACCGAAAAACCCATGTACGTTGTTGAGCGCGGCAATCGACAGCCATGCCGTGATGCCCAGCGCATTGACGAGTTGGAAAAGGTGGACGGAATCCGTCAGGAGCATGGGGTGGGTCCTTCAAACGCGGGGATCTGTTTTCAGTGCTGCGCTATCCGTCGTGCCAGCAGCACGGCCAGGGCAGGGGCCAGTGCAAAGCTGGCGAACAGCCACACGGCAGCCGACTGCGCGCCCGCGGTTCCGCCGGGGTGAATCAGGCCAGCGGCGTTCGCCACCAGGCCGGCAATCGCCGCGCCGATTGCCATGCCGTACAACTGCACGGTGGTGATGGCTGCCGAGGCCATGCCGCCCTCGGCGGGCGAGGCCAGGCTCAGTACACGGGTCAATAAATGGGGCCAGCCGATACCTACGCCGGCGCCAGCGCCCGCCAATGCCAGGCCGCACAGCAGCATCTGCGCGCCCGGCGGGATCGTGTCACTGGCCGGAATCAGCAGCGCCAGGGCAAGCAGGCTGGCAGCCGCCAGGACCGGCCCCGTACGAAGCAGGCGGCCCGCGCTTGCGCCTTCCCGACCCGATGACACGAGCGACGCCACGCTCCATCCTGCGGCCATCGCCGCCGTCAGATAACCCGCCGCCAAGGGCGTATAGCCATGCAGCGTCTGCAGGAAGTAGGGTACGTAGATTTCGGTGGTGGTGCCTGCCAGCAGCAATGCGACGGTGACGTAGACGGCACCCAGCGGCGATGTCAGGCGGGTCGCGCCGGTCGGCAGCAAACGCACCCGTGCCCGCCGGTCCACCACGATTGCTGCTGCGCCCATGGCGATGCCGATGACCACACCAATGGCTTGCCAGCCCAGCTGGGCCGACAGACTGGCAGCCGCCACCGCCAGCACGGACGTTGCCAGCAAGGCGATCTGCAGCGCCGGAATCCGAGGGGTGGTATCTGCGGCCGTTTCTGTCTTGTCGGCAGGACGCAGTTGCGCGATGACCAGCAGGGCTTGCAGCAGGCATACCGGCAACAGCATCCAGAACGCCCAGCGCCAATGCCCCGTCTGCGCAAACAGACCGCCGACCGCCGGTCCGCACAACGTCGCGACGCCCCACATACCCGACACCAGCGCCACCGCGCGCGGCCACAGCGGCGGCGCAAACACCACCCGGATCAACGCATAGCTCAGCGCTGCCAAGGTGCCGCCGCCCAGGCCTTGCACACTGCGGCCGGCAAGCATGCCGGCCATCGACCCGGCAGACGCGCACGCAATCGAGCCAAGCGCGAACACGGCCAGCGCCGCGAGATACGCAGCACGCGGTCCCGATGTGGCCAGCAGCCGCACCGACAAGGCCGCCCCGATGATGGACGCCACCACGAACAGCGTGGTGTTCCAGGCATACCAGCGCAGGCCACCGATGTCCTGCACCACCGAGGGCAAGACTGTCGTCACGATGTGCACGTTGACGGCATGCAGCGCCACGCCACCCGTCAATGCCACGGCCATCCATCCATTCCGGCCGGTGAGCAGATCGCCCCAAGTGGCGGTTGCAGTGGAATCAGGGGGCATAGGCGATCTCGACATGAAAATGGGCTTGGTCTAATATCCAAGCAATTGTTTGCATAATAGGTTCGTGCGGTGAATTACACAACCATTGACTTGGATAAGTCAGCATTGCCCACAGCCGATCGCATCCTGTTCCTGATCAAATCCAAAGGCCCGATTTCAACGGCCAAGCTCGCGCAGGTCCTGGGCATGACGCCGGAAGCGGCACGCCAGCAGGTGCAGAAGCTGGTCACGGCCGGACTGATGACAGGCCAGCAGGACGCTGGCGCCGGTGTGGGACGGCCGCGCCAGAACTGGGTGCTGACGGACGCCGGCAATCGCCGCTTTCCAGACACCCACGCGCAGCTGAGCGCGCAGTTGATCGGCTCGATCCGGCAGCTGTTCGGTGAGGAAGGATTGGATCGCCTGATCAGCCAGCGCGAGGCGGAAACCCGTGCGGTTTATCAACAGACCTGTAAGGGCGAGACGCTGCAGACACGTCTGGAACAACTGGCCGCCATCCGTACCGAGGAGGGCTATATGGCCCGGCTGGAACGCGACCAGCAGGACTGGATGCTGATCGAAGACCACTGCCCGATCTGTGTGGCTGCGCGCAGCTGCCAGGGTTTTTGCCGGTCTGAGTTGCAGCTGTTCCAGGAGGTCGTCGGGCCTGGCGCCAGGGTGATCCGTGAACAGCATCTGCTGTCCGGCGCTACACGCTGCGCGTATCGAATCGTGCGGCAGGATTCCTGAGTTTGGATCTGCCAAGCGCGGCAGGCCGCAGCTGGCTGGTCGATCTCAGTCCTGCTTGCGTGGGCACAGCGTTTGCGACTTCCCCCTCGTTTCGATTGATGGACATCGAGGAGAAGCACATGAATGTATTTCCCAACGGCATCCCGGCACCTACCGGCCCTGACGAGGACTTGGAGAAGCAGGCACGTCCCGGTCATGGCGTGCCCTCGCAAGACCCTGACCCTGCTGCGCAGGTGCCGCTGACATCTGAAGAATCCGAGCGTGAGGTCAGGTCGACCTACATCGGCGGCACGGTGATGGCCGGGGCGGCTACTGGCGCTGCGGTCGGCGTGGCGGTGGCCGGGCCTGTGGGCGCAGTTGTCGGCGGTACGGTCGGCGCCGTGGCAGGCGCTGCCGGCGGTGCGGTGGTCGGGACGGCCATCGGTGCGGCCGTGACTGCCGAGGGCACGCCGGGCAAGCCGGTCGACAGCGCCACCGTGGTCCCCGACAGACGCATCGACCCACCTGCAGACACACCGACGCAGGACGGCACGACCATGGACCCAGCGCAGCCGCGGCCGGGTGATACGCGCAGCTATTAAGGCTCGCTGCTTCAACGAAGCGGTGCTGTGAATAGCGGCGCAACAAGCCCGGAAGATCGCGCATGAAAAAAGCCTGCACGCGTTGCGAGTGCAGGCTTTTTCTTTGCTGCGTGCTTCAGTAAATACGTGAAGCTTTACTGGGTTTGACCATGCATGCCGACACCGCGTCGGCAGACACGATCAGGGCATTGCGGCAACGTCTGCCGGTTCGTTCACGAACGGGGCTTCTTCGTCGACTTCCTCGCTGACCGACGAGCGGATCAGGTGATCGAAGGCGCCCAGTGCGGCCTTGGCGCCGTCACCCGCAGCGATGATGATCTGCTTGAATGGCACCGTGGTCACGTCGCCGGCGGCGAACACGCCCGGCAGCGAGGTCTGGCCACGTGCATCGACTTCGATCTCGCCGTGCTTGGACAAGGCGATCGTGCCCTTCAGCCACTCGGTGTTGGGCACCAGGCCGATCTGGACGAACACGCCTTCCAGGTCGATCGAGTGAATCGCACCGGTCGCACGGTCTTGATAGACCAGGCCGTTGACCTTCTTGCCGTCGCCCACGATTTCCGTGGTCTGGGCGTTGGTGATGACGGTCACGTTCGGCAGGCTGCGCAGCTTCTTCTGCAACACAGCGTCGGCACGCAGTTCATGGCCGAATTCGATCAGCGTGACCTGGGCCACGATACCGGCCAGGTCGATGGCTGCTTCAACGCCGGAGTTGCCGCCGCCGACCACGGCCGTGCGCTTGCCCTTGAACAGCGGGCCGTCGCAATGCGGGCAGTAGGCCACACCGTGGTTGCGGTACTTCTGCTCGCCCGGCACGTTGATTTCACGCCACCGAGCGCCGGTGGACAAGACCACGCTGCGGCTGCGCAGCGTTGCGCCGCTGGCAAGCTTGATCTCGACCAGACCCTTGTTCAGGGCCAGCGATTCGGCACGCTGCAGGTTGATGATGTCCACGTCATAGGCACGTACATGTTGCTCGAGCGCGGAAGCGAATTTCGGGCCTTCGGTTTCCTGCACCGAGATGAAGTTCTCGATGGCCATGGTGTCCAGCGTCTGGCCGCCGAAACGCTCGGCCACCACACCGGTGCGGATGCCCTTGCGAGCGGCATACACGGCAGCGGCTGCACCAGCCGGGCCACCGCCGACGACCAGCATGTCGAAGGTCGGCAGGTTGTCCAGCTTGGCGGCGGCGCGCTTGATGGCGCCGGTGTCCAGCTTGGCCAGTATTTCTTCGACGCTGCTGCGGCCTTGGCCGAAGACTTCACCGTTCAGGTACATGGTCGGCACAGCCTGGATGTGGCGTGCTTCGACTTCATCCTGGAACAGACCGCCATCGATGGTCACGACCTTGATGCGCGGGTTGATCACCGACATCACGTTCAGGGCCTGGACCACGTCCGGGCAGTTCTGGCACGTCAGCGAGACATAGGCCTCGAAGCTGAAGTCGCCATCCAGGTTGCGGATCTGCTCGATCACATCGGCGTCGAGCTTGAGCGTGTGGCCGCCGACCTGGAGCAAGGCCAGGACGAGCGACGTGAATTCGTGTCCGAGCGGAATCGCGGCGAAACGCACGCCGATGTCCGAGCCGGTACGGTTGATACTGAAAGAGGGCTTGCGTTCATTGTCGTCGCGGCTTTCGATGACCGTGATGCGCGTCGACAGGCTGGCGATGTCTTGCAGCAGTCCGAGCATTTCGCGGGACTTGTCGCCGTCGTCCAGCGACGCGACGATCTCGATCGGCTGCGTGACCTTTTCCAGGTAGCTCTTCAACTGGGTCTTGAGCGAGGCGTCCAACATAATGGCTCCGAGTGCTTGTATTGCGAGGGATTCTTGGGGGCAACTTCCGGGCGGCGAACCGCCCGGAAGCAAGCGGCTGATCGATTAGATCTTGCCGACCAGGTCCAGCGACGGGGTCAGCGAAGCCGAGCCTTCGTTCCACTTGGCGGGGCAGACTTCGCCCGGGTGCGAAGCGACGTACTGGGCAGCGCGAACCTTGCGCAGCAGTTCCGAGGCGTCACGGCCGATGCCGTTGTCATGGATTTCGCACAGCTTGATCTGGCCTTCGGGATTGATCACGAAGGTGCCGCGCAGTGCCATGCCTTCTTCTTCGATCAGCACTTCGAAGTTGCGCGACAGGACGGTGGTCGGGTCGCCGATCAGCGGGTACTTGACCTTGCCGATAGCGTCCGAGGTGTCGTGCCAGGCCTTGTGCGCGAAGTGGCTGTCGGTCGACACGCCGTAGACTTCCACGCCCAGCTTCTGGAACTCGGCATAGTTGTCGGCCAAGTCTTCCAGTTCGGTCGGGCACACGAAGGTGAAATCGGCGGGGTAGAAGACCACGACAGACCATTTGCCCTTCAGGTCGTCAGCGGTGACCGGCACGAATTTGCCATTGTGGAAAGCGGTGGCCGAGAACGGCTTGACTTGGGTATTGATCAGGGACATTGCTGTTTCCTTGTCTGTTGGCGGTGGCGAAGACCAAATATTAGGGGTAGCCCCGATATTTGTGAAATTGATTAATCGAATTCTTTCGATTGATAAATGCTATCGACTGGGCATGACTTCGGCCAATCGATGCAGACCATATCGTAGCCACATGACACTTATCAAGTGCGCATCGGCAAGCAAATGCCAGGCGGCCGGATGCGGGGCGTTAAAATCCCTTCTTTTGCCGTTCCAGGATCTGCCGTGACCGCCGCCTCTTTACCCGTCGTCACACCTTCCGTCCTCAACATCGCCGCATATCGCTTCGTGCCGCTGGACGGCCTGCCCGAGCTGCGGGAAGCCGTGCTGGCCCAGGCCGGCGACTGCGGCGTGCGCGGCACCGTGCTGCTGGCGCCCGAGGGCATCAACCTGTTCCTGGCGGGATCGCGCGAGGGCATTGACGCATTCATGACCTGGCTGCGCGCGGATACGCGTTTCGCCGGCCTGGAAACCAAGGAAAGCCTGTCGGCGGACGTGCCTTTCGGCAAACTGCTGGTGAAGATCAAGAACGAGATCATCCGCATGAACCACCCGGCGATCCAGCCCGCCTCGGGCCGTGCGCCTGCCGTGGATGCCGCCACGCTGCACCGCTGGCTGCAGACCGGGGTGGACGACGAGGGTCGGGAAGTGGCCTTGCTGGACACACGCAACGCCTTCGAGGTGGACTGCGGCAGCTTCGACGGCGCCATCGACTGGCGCATCGACCGTTTCACGCAATTCCCGGACGCCGTGATGGCGCACCGCGAAGAACTGGCGGGCAAGACCATCGTCAGCTTCTGCACCGGCGGCATCCGCTGCGAGAAAGCCGCCATCTATATGGCGGAAGCCGGCATCGATCACGTCTATCAGCTGGAAGGCGGCATTCTGAAGTACCTGGAAGTCACCGACGGGCGCGGCTACCACGGCACCTGCTTCGTCTTCGACGATCGCCGCAGCGTGGATGCGTCGCTGGCGCCGGCCGGCGTGGCCTGAGGCCGACGTTTCCTGAGCTTTCGCAGGCAGATCGGCGCTATTTCCCCGCCGATTCCTCCGGCTTTACCCGCCCATGGCGGGGCGGGCGCTAAAATGCCCGCTTTCCACCGCCACGCCTGACGTCCGGGATAACCGGGCGCCCATCAGCCATGTCTGCTTTGCACGCTGCGTCAGATGCGTCTTCCGACGCGTCCTCCATTGCTTCCGTCCCCGAGATGATTGCCGAATTGCGCGCTGGGCGCATGGTCATCCTGGTTGACGAAGAAGACCGCGAGAACGAAGGCGACTTGGTCATCGCCGCCGAATTTGCCACGCCGGAAGCCATCAACTTCATGGCGCGCTACGGCCGCGGCCTGATTTGCCTGACCCTGACCGAGGCGCGCTGCAAGCAGCTTGGCCTGCAACGCATGGTCACCAACAACGGCGCACGCCACGGCACCAACTTCACCGCGTCGATCGAGGCGGCTGAAGGCATCAGCACCGGTATTTCGGCAGCCGACCGCTCGCACACCGTGCTGACTGCCGTGGCGCGTGACGCCAAGCCGTCCGACCTGGTGCAGCCCGGCCACATCTTTCCGCTGAGCGCTGCCCCGGGCGGCGTGCTGGCGCGTGCCGGCCATACCGAAGCGGGCTGTGACCTGACCGCACTCGCCGGCCTGACGCCCGCGTCGGTGATCTGCGAAGTGCTGAAAGACGATGGCACCATGGCGCGCCTGCCCGACCTGATCGAGTTCGGCAAACAGCACAACATCAAGATCGGCACCATCGCCGACCTGATCCAGTACCGCAGCGAGCACGAATCGCTGGTGCAGCGCGTGGCCGAACGCGTGGTCCAGACTTCCAGCGGCGCCTTCCACACCATCGCCTACCGCGACACGCCCAGCGGCGCAGCCCACTTGGCGCTGGTGCACGGCAAGGTCGACGCCGATCGCGAGACCCTGGTGCGCGTGCACGAACCCACGTCCATTCTCGACATCCTGGAAGTCGACAAGAGCCTGCACAGCTGGAGCGTGCCGGCCGCGCTCGAAGCCTTGTCGCGTGCCGAGGCGGGCGTGCTGGTGTTGTTGAACTGTCATGGCGACGCCGCACAATTGTTCGAAGAATTCCAGGCATTGGCCGACTTCGACGCGACGGGCGTGTGCCCGGACGCGCAGGCCAACAGCCGCGACCGACTCAACCTGCGCACCTATGGCATTGGTGCGCAGATTCTCAAGGACCTCGGCGTGGGGCAGATGAAACTCCTCGCACGTCCGCGCAAGATGCCCAGCATGACGGGCTTTGCGCTCACCGTGACCGGCTATGACGCCGGTAGCGACGCTGCCTCCTCCTAATTGGATACCCCCACCACATGAATCCGTACACCCTGACTCCCGACCTCGACGGCGAAGGCCTGCACATCGCCGTCGTGCGCGCACGCTTCAATGAAGAAGTCGGTATCGCCGAACTCGAATCCTGCCTGACCGAATTGGGCACGCTGGGCGTCGACGAGCGCGACATCATGGTCGTGACCGTGCCCGGCGCACTGGAAATGGGCATCACCCTGCAACGCCTGGCCGAAACCGGCGAATTCGACGCGCTGATCGCGCTCGGCGCGGTGATCCGCGGCGAGACCTATCACTTCGAAGTGGTCAGCAACGAAAGCGCTGCCGCCATCGGCCGTGTTGCCGCAGAGACCGGTATCCCGATCGCCAACGGCATTTTGACCGTCGACACCGACGAACAAGCCATGGCCCGCACGGCCGACAAGGGCCGCGATTGCGCCCGCGCCGCCGTCGAGCTGGCCAACCTGCTGGCCGCCCTCGAACCCGAGTCGGACGAGGACGACGAGGAGGAAGAAGAGGATGAGTGACACCAGCAACGCGGGTAGCACCCCGGCCAGCGTGCCGGCCGCTGCGGGCGGCGCGCGCCAGAACGCGCGCAGTGCGCGTCGGCGTGCGCGCGAAGTGGCGCTGCAAGGCATCTACGAATGGCTGGTCAAGGGCGGCAACGGCCTGGAAGACCTGGGCGACGTCGATGCGCACATGCGTGAGTCGGAAGGCTTCTCCGAGGCCGACTTCGAGCACTACAGTTCGCTGCTGAGCGGCTCGGTGCGCGATGCGGCCACGCTGCGCGAGCGTTTCTCGCCCTTCGTGGACCGTCCGCTTGCCGAACTGTCGCCGGTCGAACACGGCATCTTGCTGCTGGCGACCTACGAGCTGCTGCACCACGTCGACATCCCCTACAAGGTGGTGATCAACGAAGCCGTGGAACTGGCCAAGTCCTTTGGCGGCACCGACGGCTTCAAGTTCGTCAATGGCGTGCTGGACAAGCTGGCGATCGATGTGCGCGGCGCCGAAGTCCAGGCCCGTCGCTGATTGCCTTGGGTGATGCATCAGTGATTGCCTCGGTGATCTCTTGCTATTGAGCTTCGCCACGCTGCGTCATGGCCGATAGCGAGTTCGCGCTGATCCGTCGCTATTTCGCGCGCCCGGCCCCCGATGGGGTGCTGGGCGTGGGCGACGACTGCGCCTTGCTGCCGCCAATGGCGGGCCACATGGCCATCAGCACCGATCTGCTGATCGAAGGCATCCATTTCTTTCCTGACGTCGACCCGGTGGCCTTGGGCCACAAGGCGCTCGCCGTCAATCTTTCCGATCTTGCTGCAATGGGCGCCACGCCCCGCGCGTTCGTGCTCGCCTTGGCGCTGCCGAAGGTCGACCACGCCTGGCTGGACGGTTTCTCGCGCGGCCTGTTCGCGCTGGCCGACCAGCACGGCTGCGCCTTGATCGGCGGCGACACCACGCGCAGCCCGCAAGGCATTGCGATTGACGTGACCATCTTCGGTGAAGTGCCCGCGCAGCTTGCCTTGCGCCGCGATGGTGCGCGGGTGGATGACGACATCTGGGTGTCGGGCATGCTGGGCGATGCCGATATCGCCTTGCGACTGCTGCTTGCCGATGGCTCGGTGTCCGATCCCGACGGCAGCGTGCTGGCCGCCACGCGCACGGCGCTGGAATGGCCGCAGCCGCAGGTGGCCCTGGGCCTGGCCTTGCGCGGCCTGGCCACGGCGGCGCTGGATATCTCCGATGGCCTGGCCCAGGATCTTGGCCATATCCTGAGCGCAAGCGGCGTTGGCGCCGACTTGCGGTTGGCCGATCTGCCCCTGTCGCCCACCTTGTCTGCCTTGCCGGCCGCGCTTGCGCGCCGCAGCGCACTGACGGGCGGGGACGTCTACCAATTATGTTTCTGCGCGCCTTCCTCGGCGCGCATCGAACTTGCTGCGTTGTCTCAGCGGCTTGCGCTGCCGCTTACCCGCGTCGGGCGCATCACCGCCGCAAGCGGCCTGCGTGTGCTCGACGAACTAGGCCAAGAACTGCCGCCCGTGGCGGGTGGTTTCGATCACTTCGGCGGCTGACCGCTGCGCTGATTCCCAACCTGCCTGCACCATGCCTGTCTTCATCCCGCGACCCGCACCATGAGCCAATTCCCCAATCCCTTTCCCGCCAAGCAGGCCGCTTCTGACGCCGTCAAGCCGACCTGGGCCTGGACCCGGCAGAAAGCCTCGCGCCTGATCGCCTTCGGTTTCGGCAGCGGCCTGATTCGGCCCGCGCCCGGCACCTGGGGCACCCTGGCTGCGTGGTTCATATGGAACCTGCTGGTGCCGCACGGCGCCTCGCCCTGGACCATCGGCATTGGCCTGGTGTTGGCTTTCGTGCTGGGCGTGTGGGCTTGCGAGCGTACGGGCGTGGACCTGGGCGTGCCCGATCATGGCGGCATGGTCTGGGACGAGATGGTCGCTTTCTGGCTGGTATTGTGGTTGATCCCGGACTCGCTGATGGCGCAGGCCTTCGGCTTTCTGCTGTTCCGCATCTTCGATATCGCCAAGCCGCAGCCCATCCGTTACTTTGACCAGCGCATGAAAGGCGGGCTTGGCGTGATGTGGGACGACATCCTGGCTGCCGGCTATGTCTTGCTGATCTTCGCCGCCTACACCTATATCTTCGATTGAGGATCTGCCCATGACTCCCGAGATCCTTGCGTTGGCGCAGGCCCTGGGCACCTATTTGCTGGCCCGGCATGCGACGCTGGCCACGGCCGAGTCCTGCACGGGTGGTCTGGTGGCGGCGGCCGTCACGGCCATATCCGGCTCCAGCCAATGGTTCGACCGTGGCTTCGTGACCTATACCAATCAGGCCAAGATCGATGACCTGGGCGTGGACGAGGCCACCCTTGCGCAATACGGCGCGGTCAGCGAACAGACGGCACGCGAAATGGCGCTGGGCGCCTTGCTGGGCAGCGAGGCGACCCACGCCCTGGCCACCACCGGCATTGCCGGCCCGGGCGGCGCCACATCCGGCAAGCCGGTCGGCATGGTCTGCTTCGGCTGGGCCTGGCGCGAGGGCGGCACGGCGCACGTGCGCAGCGAGACGCACTACCTGGACGGCGATCGCGCGGGGATTCGCGAAGCGTCGGTGGCGGTGGCGTTGAGCGGTGTGCGGCAAACGCTCGCGGCCTGAGCACGGGCCAGGCAAGGCGCCTGGACGCGTTCAGCGCCGCCGATGTCCCCAGACGACTTTACGCACGAAATCAGGAATGCCCCTCTTGGTGCAAGGGCCCGGTTTCTCACCACAAGCGTGCGTGCAGCGGCGGTCAGTGATCCGTGGCAGGGCATGCGACGCAAAAAATCCGAGTAGGCGAAGGCTTTTCCGACGATCCGCGAATTTTCTGATTAACCGGCTTTTGGCCGGTTTTTTCACGTAAAAGTGGCACTTTTTGGCATTTTTCGATGATTTTTGCTGATCGATCGAAAACCCTCTGACGGGTTTCCACTCTTGCCTGCGCAGAATGGCCCGGGTATTGCTATTGCCTTGTGACTACTGTCGACAGAAGACAGATCCATCATCGGCCGCCAGGATTGCGCGTGAATCGCCCTGGCCTTGCAGCAAAAGGGAACCCCATGAACGTGCAATCGTTGAGCAGCCGCAAGGCGCCGATGTCGGACGCCGAAGCCCAGGTACGGCGCGATCTCGCCGCCGCCTATCGCCTGGTGGCGTCCTATGGCATGGACGACAGTATCTACACCCATATCTCGGCACGCGTGCCCGGCACCGAAGATCAGTTCCTGATCAATCCCTTCGGCATGCTGTTCCGTGACATCACGGCATCGTCCCTGGTCAAGATCGACCTGGAAGGCCGGATCGTCGAGCCTTCGCCTTATGACGTGAACCCCGCCGGTTTCACCATCCACAGCGCGATCCACTCGGCTCGCCATGACGCGGTCTGCGTGGCGCATACCCACACGCTGGCCGGTGTCGCCGTGTCCTCGCTGGAAGAGGGCCTGCAGCCTTGCAACCAGTGGGCGCTGCAGTTCTACAACCGCGTGGTCTATCACGAGTTCGAAGGCATTGCGCTGGACCACAGCGAGCGCGAACGTCTGGTGGCTGACCTGGGCCCGACGTCGCAAGCCATGATTCTGCGCAACCACGGTCTGCTGACCATGGGCCGCAGCGTGGCCGAGGCCTTCCTGCTGATGCTGAACCTCAATCGCGCCTGCGAGGTTCAGATCGCCATCCAGAGCACGGGCAAGAAGATCCACCTGGTGCCGGAAGCCACCTGCGAACTGACTGCCCAACAGTACGAGGTCTGGGACAGCGATGGCTCGGCCGGCAGCACCGATCCCTACGCGCGGGAGTGGGCAGCCATGCTGCGCCGCATCGGCCCGCCGGATGCCACGACTTACCTTGATTGATCGATGGCCCGGTGGCATGGCCACCGGCATGCAGTCCTCCTTCCAACCGACCCCACGTCCCCGGAGACTCTTTCCATGAAACGCCGCAATTTCATTCAGTTGAGCGCCGCAGCAGCCGGCATATCGATCGCAGGTGTCCCGTTGCACTTGCTGGCCGCGGGAAAGAAAGGCGGTGACTTGAATGTCATCGTGCAGCCGGAACCGCCGGGCCTGATGCTGGGCATCGTGCAGAACGGCCCGGCCCAGATGGTCGCGGGCAATATCTATGAAGGCCTGCTGCGCTACGACGAGAAGCTGAACCCCTCGCCGCTGCTGGCCGAATCCTGGACCAAGAGCGACGACTCGCTGACCTACACCTTCAAGTTGAAGCCCAACGTCACCTGGCATGACGGCAAGCCGTTCACGTCCGCCGACGTAGTGTTCTCGGCCGACGTGTTCCTGCGCAAGACGCACGCACGCCTGCGCGCCAGCCTGGCTGCGTTTGAGAGCATCACCGCGCCGGATGCCACGACCGTGGTCTTCAAGCTCAAGTACCCGTTCGGTCCCTTCATGGGCCTGTTCGAAACCGGCACCATGCCGATGGTGCCCAAGCACATCTACGAAAACACCGACTTCCTGACCAATCCGGCCAACAACACGCCGATCGGTACCGGTCCGCTGAAGTTCAAGCAGTGGGTCAAGGGCTCGTACATCCAGCTGGAAGCCAACAAGGCCTACCACCAGCCCGACGTGCCGCTGGTCGACAACGTGTACTTCCACGTGATCCCGGATGCGGCCGCGCGTGCGGCAGCCTTCGAGTCGGGCAAGGTCGACGTGGTGCCGGGCGGCGCAGTGGAATTCTTCGACGTCGAACGTCTGGGCAAGCTGCCGGGCGTGTCGGTCTCGACCAAGGGTTGGGAGTTCTTTGCCCCGCAATCCTGGCTGTGGCTGAACAACCGCAAGAAGCCGATGGACGACGTGAAGTTCCGTCAGGCCGTGATGTATGCGATCGACCGCGAAGCCATGGCGCGCGTGGCCTGGTTCGGCGCGGCCAAGGTGGCCACCGGCCCCTTCAACAGCAACATCAAGTTCTTTAGCGACAAGGTCAAGAAGTACCCGCGCGACATCGTGAAAGCCAAGGCCTTGCTGGCCGAGTCCGGCTACAAGAAGGAACCGCTGCGCCTGCTGGCCCTGCCGTATGGCGAGACCTGGCAGCGCCAGGCCGAAATGGTGCGTCAGAACCTGAGCCAGGTCGGCATCAACGTGCAGATGGTGCCTACTGATGTGGCCGGCTGGAACCAGCGCCTGAACGAGTGGGACTACGACATGGCCTTCACCTACGTGTACCAGTACGGTGATCCGGCGCTGGGCGTATCGCGCAACTACACCAGCGACAACATCGCCAAGGGCTCGCCCTTCAACAACGTCGAGGGCTACAGCAACCCGAAGGTCGATGCGCTGTTCGCTGCCGGCGTGAAGGAACCGGACCCGGTCAAGCGCGGCCAGATCTATCTGGAAGTGCAGCAGTTGCTGCTGGAAGAAGTGCCGGTCGCGTGGCTGCATGAAATCAACTTCCCGACCCTGTACCGCACCAAGGTCAACAACCTGATCAGCTCGGGCATCGGGCTGAACGACAGCCTGGGACGTGCATGGATCGCCTGAGCTTGACGGGCCGGAGACACGTCTGATGAAACGCCTCCAATTCATGTCCATCCGTGTGCTGCAGGGGATCGCAGCACTGTTGGTCATCGCCACGATCAACTTCATGTTGATCCGGGCCGCCCCGGGCGACCCGGTGTCGGTGATGGCCGGCGAAGCGGGGGCGTCCGATCCCCAGTTCGTGGCGCAGCTGCGCGCCCAGTTCGGCCTTGACCAGCCGCTGGGCACGCAGTTGATGAACTACCTGGGACACGTGGTCCAGCTCGACTTGGGCTTTTCCTATCGCCAGCAGCAGCCGGTCCTGGACCTGATCCTGGATCGCCTGCCTGCCACTTTGCTGCTGACCGGCTCGGCCTTTGCCTTGTCGATTCTGCTGGGAGTGGTGCTGGGTGCGTATGCGGCACGCCGTGCCGGCACCTGGGTCGACAGCCTGACGACGGTGGTGGCGCTGGTGTTCTATGCCACGCCGCTGTATTGGCTGGCCTTGATGGCGGTGCTGCTGTTTTCGATCAAGCTGGGCTGGCTGCCGGCCTTCGGCTACATCACGGTGGGGTCCGGCATGACCGGCTTCGCACTCGCCATGGACATTGCTGCCCACTTGGTGCTGCCTGCCGTGACGCTGGCCTTGTTCTACATGGCCGTGTATGCCCGGATGACCCGTGCGTCGATGCTGGAAGTCGCGCAGATGGACTTCGTGAAGACCGCGCGTGCCAAAGGCGTGCGGCCGGGGCGAATCCAGCGTGCGCACATCCTGCGCAATGCGCTGCTGCCGGTGATCACGCTGGCCGGCATCCAGGCCGGCGGCATGATCGGCGGCGCGGTGCTGACCGAGACCGTGTTTGCGTGGCCGGGTATCGGCCGCCTGATGTTCGATGCCTTGCTGCAGCGTGACTACAACCTGCTGCTGGGCTGTTTCCTGGTGACGGCGGCCATGGCCGTGCTGTTCAACCTGATCACCGACCTGGCCTACACACTGGTCGATCCGCGGATCGAACTATGACGATCAAAAATGGTTTCTGGCGGCGTTTCTGTCGCAACAAGGGTGCGGTGATCGGCCTGGCCGTGCTGGTGATTGCCGCCCTGGTGGCAATCCTCGGCCCGTGGCTGGCCCCGAACGATCCGTGGGACATGGTCGAACGGCCGTTCCTGGCGCCGATGGGTGGCCCGGGCATGCTGCTGGGCACCGACACGCTGGGCCGCGACATCCTGTCCGGGGTGATTCACGGCACACGCGTGTCCTTGCTGATCGGACTGATCTCCACCGTGGTGTCGCTGCTGATCGGCGTGTCGCTGGGCGCGATGTCGGGCTACTTCGGCGGCTGGATCGATGCAGCGCTGATGCGCTTCACCGAACTGTTCCAGGCCATCCCGAGTTTCGCCTTGGCGATCGTGCTGGTGGCAGTGTTCGAGCCCAGCTTGGGGTCGATCATTGCGGCGATTTCGCTGGTGTCCTGGCCGCCAGTGGCGCGCCTGGTGCGCGGTGAATTCCTGACCTTGCGCCAACGCGATTTCGTCGCTGCCGCACTCCTGGCCGGGCAATCCACGCCGCGCATCATCCTGACGCAGATCCTGCCGAATGCGATCTCGCCGATCATCGTGATGGGCTCGCTGATGATCGCCAGCGCCATCTTGCTGGAATCCAGCCTGAGCTTCCTCGGCCTGGGCGACCCGAACGCGATGAGCTGGGGCTACATGGTGGGCTCTGCGCGCACCGTGCTGCTGCAGGCATGGTGGATGGCGGTGTTCCCGGGTCTGGCGATCGTGCTGACGGTATTGGCGTTCAACCTGGTGGGTGAAGGGCTCAATGACGGCCTGAATGCACGCGCCGACGGGAGAACGAAATGAGCGACTTCAAGCAAAGCGCCCAGACCGCGGAAAGCAGCGGTCCGGTCCTGGACATCCAGGGCCTGAGCATCCGCCTGCCGCCCGGCGGCGACCGCGAACTGGCGGTCACCAATGCATCGATGACCTTGATGCCCGGTCAGACCCTGTGCGTGGTGGGCGAGTCGGGCTCGGGCAAGTCGATGATCGCCAACGCCGTGATGGGCTTGCTGCCGGTGCCGAAAGTGGCCCCCGTGGCCGGTCGCATCATGTTCGATGGCCAGGACTTGCTGAGCCTGAACGAAGAACAGATGCGCACCTTGCGCGGACGGCGCATCGGCATGGTGTTCCAGGAACCCATGACGGCGCTCAATCCGCTGATGCGCATCGGTGACCAGCTAGGTGAGGTCATCGACTCGCATGTCGATCTGCCGAGCGACGAGAAGCGCAAGCGCATCATCGCTGCACTGACCGACGTGGGCCTGCCCGATCCGGAACTGCTGATCGAGGCCTATCCCTTCCGCTTGTCGGGCGGCCAGCGCCAGCGTGTGATGATTGCGTGCGCGCTGCTGCTGGAACCGCGCCTGCTGATTGCCGATGAGCCGACCACCGCCTTGGACGTGACCACGCAGGCGCAGATCCTGGTGCTGATCAAGGAATTGCAGCAGCGTCGCGGCACGGCCGTGCTGTTCATTACCCACGACTTCGGCGTGGTGTCCGAGATCGCCGACTACGTGGTCGTCATGCAGACGGGTGTGGCCGTGGAATCCGGCCCGGCTGCGGAAGTCCTGCAGAACCCGCAGCACCCCTACACACGCAAGCTGATCGCCGCGATTCCTGGTGGGCAATTGCGCAAGCCCAACGCGGCACCGGACGCGCACTACGTGCTGCAGGTGCAGGACCTGTGCAAGACCTATCGCTCGGGTGGCACCTTGTTCCGCAAGGGCCGCGAAGTGCAGGCGGCGCGCAATGTCAGTTTCGAGCTGCGCCGGGGTGAAACGCTGGGCGTGGTGGGCGAGTCCGGCTCGGGCAAGACCAGTGTCGGTCGTTGCCTGGTTGGCCTGGCGCCCTTCGACAGTGGCCGCATTGTTTTCAACGGCCGCAACCTGGCGCAGGGCGAGCAGTTTCGTCGCGCCGCCGCGGGCAAGATTCAGATGGTGTTCCAGGACCCGTATGCATCCTTGAACCCACGTCATCGCATTGGGGCAGCGATTGCGGCCGGCCCGATTGCGCAAGGCGTCTCCCGCGAGATTGCGATGGCGCGCACGGCCGAATTGCTGGGCCTGGTCGGTCTGGGTGCAGACGCTGCCGACCGCTTCCCGCACGAGTTCTCGGGTGGCCAGCGTCAACGCATTGCGATTGCGCGCGCGCTGGCAATGGAGCCTGAATTGCTGGTTGCCGACGAGCCGGTGTCCGCGCTGGATGTGTCGGTCCAGGCACAGGTGCTGGAACTGTTCGGTGATGTGCGCAAGCGCTTTGGCCTGGCCATGGTCTTCATCACCCACGACCTGCGGGTGGCGGGCGAGATGTGCGACTACATTGCCGTCATGCAGCGCGGCAGCGTGGTGGAATACGGACCGACGCACGAAGTGCTGACCAATCCGCAAAACCCCTACACGCGCCAGTTGATCGACGCCGTACCGCGCCTGTCGCGCAAGCCCGAACCCGAAGTCGCAGCATGAGCATCATGAGCACCCCTGACACGACCACCGCCGGCACCGAATCTGCCGACACTGCAGCTGCCGACACCGTCCGCAAGCCCTGCGTGGCCTTCCTGAGCGCCGTGCTGGACATGCACTACCTGGCGCCGGCTTTTCGCGCCGCCTGCCCGGGTATCGACCTGCGGCTGGGCAACGACCTTGGCCGGCTGGACGACATTGACGCGGCCCTGTGCTGGTATCCGCCTGCCGGGGTGATGAGCAAGTTGCCCAACCTGCGTCTGGTGCAATCGGTGGGCGCGGGTGTCGATCACATCCTGGCGGTGCCCGACTTGCCGGCCACTGCCTCGCTATGCCGCATCGTCGACCCCGACATGGCGCGCGGCATGGTGGCTTACGTGACGTGGGCGGTGATCCATCGTCATCGCCACATGGACGACTACATCGAGAGCGCACGCAGCCGTTCCTGGGTGGAAAAGCCCGTGGTGCCCCCGCGTCGCCACCGGGTCGGCATTGCCGGCCTGGGCACGCTGGGTATGGCCTGCGCGCGCGCCTTGCTGGGCATCGGTTATGCCGTCAGCGGCTGGAGCCGCAGCGCCAAGACGGACCTGCCGGACGGCCTGACGGCCTATGCGGGCCAGGACACCTTGGGTGACTTCCTGGGCCAGTGCGACACGCTGATCTGCCTGCTGCCCTTGACCGACGAGACGCGCGGTTTCCTGAACGCGGATCTGTTTGCGCAATTGCCGACAGGTGCACACCTGATCAACGTGGGGCGCGGCGATCATCTGGTCGAAGCGGACCTGCTGAGCGCGCTTGCCAGCGGCCAGATCGGTGCCGCCACGCTGGACGCGCTCACGCAAGAACCCTTGCCGCCGGAACACCCGTTCTGGGATGACGCGCGCATTCTGATCACGCCGCACATCGCCACGCGCACCAGTCCCGACGTGATCGCAGCGCAGATGCTGTCGAACCTGGCGGTGGTCGATGCGGGCGGGCGTCCGCGTTGGGCGACCGATCCGGCCACGGGGTATTGAGCCCTCCTTGTTGAACTGATTTCTTCCGAATCGGGCCGCATGCCCGGACCAGGACACTCTGTGCAAGCCTTCTTCAGCGAAGACCAGCTAGGCCACGATCCGCAGCAATTCATGCGGCTGGGGCGCATCCACAAACCGGCGGACTTGCCCACGCGGCCGCTGGCCTTGCGCGCCGCGCTGGCCGCACGCGGCATCGACACCATCAACCCGACCGACTACGGCCGGGCGCCACTTGAAGTTGTCCACAGCCCCGATTACCTCGACTTCCTGGAATCCGCCTACACACGCTGGCAGGCGCTGGCCGGCGGCGCGGTGCAGCCGGGGCCAGAGGTGCTGGCCAACATGAGCCCCTACGTGCTGGACCCAGCCCAGCGCAGCAGCCCGGCGCGCGGCGCCTGCCCGTCGCCGTCGGTCGTGGCGCAGGCTGGGTGGTACCTGGGCGACCTGTCGGTGCCCCTGGGATCGTTGTCATGGCGGTCCATGCTGCGTTCCGCACACAGTGCGGTGGCAGCGGCCGAGGCGGTGATTGCGGCAGGCGAGACGAGCCCCGCGATCACCTACGCGCTGTGCCGGCCTTCGGGCCACCATGCGCGCCGCGATCGGGCATCTGGCTTTTGCTACATCAACAACAGCGCCATCGCCGCCGAGTTGCTGTGCCGCCAGTTCGGCCGCGTGGCGGTGCTGGACGTCGATGCGCACCACGGCGACGGCACGCAGCAGATCTTCTACGAACGCAACGACGTGATGACGATCTCTACCCACGCCGACCCGTCGAATTACTTCCCCTTCTATGTGGGCTACGACAACGAGCCGGGCAGTGGCGCAGGCGAGGGTTTCAACCTGAACCTGCCGATGGCGCACGGCAGCGGCAACGAGGTGTTCTTCGAGGCCCTGGAACGTGCGCTCGATGCCTTGCGTGCCTTTGCGCCCAAGGCGCTGGTCTTGCCGCTGGGCTTCGACACCTACAAGGACGATCCGATCAGCGTGTTGCGCTTCGATTTCGACGCGTATCGCCGGGTGGGTGAGCGTGTGCGTGAACTCGGCTTGCCCACGGTGGTGGTGCAAGAGGGCGGCTACATGGTCGATGCCATTGGCCCGGGGCTTGATGCCTTCCTGCAGGGATTGGGAATCTGACAACAGCGTGAGCACACCACAGCAGCAATCGCCGGCGATTGCCGGCAAGCATGCGACGGGGCCAGCATCCGCCTCGACCGGCAAGCTGGCGGCAGGCGGGTTGTCGCCCACCTCTGCGGTTAACGAGGCAGCTGGCAATCCAGGTAAAGGCATTGGCAATGGCGTGGGCAACAACACCGCCAACAGCACCACGAGCCGTGGCATCGTCCTGTTCATGTGCGCGCTGGTGGCCTTTGCCTGCTATGACGCCTTTGCCAAGGAAATGGTGGCCTTGTACGCGCCGGCCATGGTGAACCTGGCGCGTTATATCGCCGTCAGCATCATCGCGCTGGTGTGGCTGCTGCGGGTGGGCAACCTGCGTCTGTGGCAGCCGCCGCACAAGAGTTTGCTGCTGTTGCGCAGCCTGTCGCTGGCGGTAGTGGCCACCTGCTTCATGGCCGCGCTGGTGACCATGCCGCTGGCCGAGGCCACGGCCATCTATTTCACCGCCCCTTTGCTGATGGTGGCCTTGTCGCCGTGGATGCTGGGCGAGCGGGTAGGGCGGGTGCAGTGGGCAGCCGTGATTACCGGCTTTGCCGGCATGTTGCTGATCGTGCGGCCCGGCCACGACCTGCCGTTCATGGGCACGCTGCTGATGGCGATATCCGCCATTTGTTATGCGCTCTTCCAGATGCTGACGCGTCGCCTGTCGGGGGTCGTGCACTCGTCGATGCTGTATGCGTGGATGGCCTTGATCTGCCTGATCGTGACCCTCGTCGTGCTGATGGTGGGCGAGGCCCCGGTGTGGCCGACCTGGCAGGGTTGGGCGCTGTTGCTGGCCGGCGGCTTTTGCAGCGGCGCGGCACAACTACTGCTGTTGGCAGCGTTTCGCCGGGTGGCGGCATCGACGCTGGGTCCGCTGAATTATGTGCAGTTGCTGCTGGCGGTGTTGATCAGCACTTTCTGGTTCCAGCGCCCACCCGATGGCCTGGCACTCGGCGGCATCGCGTTGATCACCGCTGCCGGCATCTACCTGGCGTGGCCCCGACGGGCGGCGCAGGTGCGCTGATGCAGGCATGGATGCAAACACCGATGCGTGCACGAATGCATGCGTTGATGACCGCCGTGTGCCCGGCCTCGCGGTTCAAGAATTGATGGATTTACCGCCTGATGCGTGACGACGTTTCAATCACAGGAATTGCCATGGCCGACCCGACTCCTCCGGCTTTTGTGGCCACCGATGCCCGACGCAATCCGCCGTTCTCCTCGATCGAATTGCCCGACCTGGTGGCCGTGGTCGAAGCCCAGTTGATGCAGGCCATCGTGTCGGGCCACATCGCGCCCGGCGCACGCATCGTCGAAGCCGAACTGGCGCGCCAGATGGGTGTCAGCCGCGCTCCGGTGCGCGAAGCCGCACGCCGCCTGGAAAGCCAGGGCTTGCTGGTGTCGCGGCCCCGGCACGGCTTCACGGTGCGCACCATGTCGGTCAAGGAAATCGATGACCTGTACGAGGTACGGCTGGGCCAGGAGGTGATGGCGGCCACGCTTGCCTGCCGGCATGCCAGCGACGCCCAGCTGGCGCGCTTGCTGGGCATGGTCGACGAGATGTCGAACATGGTCGATCGCATGCAGCAGTCGGAACGCACGGCGCTGGACCTTGCCTTCCATTCCTACATCTGCGAGATCTCGGGCAACGCCTACCTGCATCGCTTGTTCGGCAACATCCAAGCGGAGGTGCGCATGATTCTGGCGCTGACCGACGGCAGCTTCGGCGCGCCCAAGTACATCGCCGAATCGCACCGGCCGATTGCCGAGGCGATCGCACGGCGCGATGCCGCAGCGGCCGAAAGCGCGCTGCGCATTCACCTGAAAGACGGCAACGACCACGTGCGTGCCTTGTTCCTTGCTTCGGAAAAACGCGGCGAGGCTTGAGGCTTCCGCTTCACCGCCCCGCCTGACGCTGCCCGCCACCCAGAGTTCATCGCCATGAAAGTCATCTACACCGACCAGCACCAAGGCCACGACCCGCAGCACTTCATCGTGCGCGGCAAGATGAAGCGCAGCAACGAGCAGCCCGAGCGCGGCTTCCGGCTGCTGGCCGCCGCACAGGCTGCCGGCCACGACATCGTGGCGCCAGCCGACTTCGGGCCAGGCCCGCGCGCCGCCATCCACACGCCGCAATACCTGCGCTTTCTGGAAACCGTGTGGGCGCGCTGGCAGGAACTGGACGATGCGTCCGACGAGGTCATGCCCAACGTCCACCCGTTCCCGGGCCAGCCTTATACATATCCGGACAGCGTGGTGGGGCAGGCCGGTTATCACATGGGCGACAACGCCTGCGCCATCGGCCGCCACACCTGGCATGCGGCGGTCTGGTCGGCTCACACTGCCACCCATGCGGCGCAACTGGTGGCCGAGGGCGAGCGCGTGGTCTATGCGCTGTGCCGCCCGCCTGGTCACCACGCCTACGCCGACCGGGCCAATGGCTTCACCTATCTGAACAATGCCGCGATTGCGGCCGAGCACCTGCGCGCCCGCCATGCGCGTGTCGCCATCCTGGACATCGACGTGCACCATGGCAATGGCACGCAAGGCATCTTCTGGCGCCGCAAGGATGTGCTGACGATTTCGATGCATGGCGACCCGCATTTCTGCACACCGTTCTTCACCGGCCACGCGCACGAGGCAGGCGAGGGCGACGGCCTGGGCTACAACATCAACCTGCCCTTGCCGCGCGGCACCGACACCGCCAGTTTCCTGGTCGCCCTGCGCCGGGCCTGCGATGCGATCCGCGCCTTTGCGCCGGGTGCGCTGGTGGTGGCGCTGGGTCTGGATGCGCACGAACGCGACCCGTACAAGGCCTTTGCGGTGACCACCGAGGGCTTTGCCGAGATCACCGCAGAGATCGCCCGCCTGGGCTTGCCAACCGTGCTGGTGCAGGAAGGCGGTTACCTATCCGACGACCTGGGGCCGAACCTGGCGAGTGCCTTGCGCGGCTTCGACGGCGCGGTTTGAACATGGACGCGAACACCAACATGCCGCTTGAAAACAAGATGCTGCCGGACACGACGTCTGTCGACACCGTCGCCACTACGGCAAGCCCCATCGACAACGACATCCCCGAAGCCGCCGTGCTGAGTGCAGCGGCGGCGCCCGTACCCGCCGCCTGGGCCGCCGCCGTGGTGCTCGAACGCTATGGCCTGGAGGGCACGCTCAGCGCGCTGACCGGCGAGCGCGATGCCAATTTCCTGTTGCGCGTGGAGGATCCAGCTGGCGAGCGCCGCTACATGCTCAAGATCTCGCACCCCGTCGAAACGCCGCTGGTCGCCGACTTCCAGACACAAGCCTTGCTGCACCTGGCGCAGGTTGATCCCGGCCTGCCGGTACAGCGCCTGGTGCCGACGCTGTACGGCGCGACGTCGTTCACCGACCGCGCGCCCGACGACAGCATTCGTGTGGTGCGCCTGTTCACGTATCTGGAAGGCATGCCGATGCCGCAGGCGCCGCGCTCGGCTGCGCAGCGCGCAGCCGTTGCGCGCACGCTGGCGCGGCTCGACATAGCCTTGTCAGGCTTGCAGCATCCTGCTGGTTCGTTGGAATTGCCCTGGGACATTCAGCGTGCCGATCGCGCGCGTGGTTTGCTGGTGCACGTGGCGGACGCCGAGCGGCGCGCGCTGGCCGAGCGGGCCCTGGATGATTTCACCAAACGTGCCAAGCCTGCACTGGCCGACTTGCGGCGCCAGCCCATCCACAACGACTTCAACATCTACAACCTGCTGGTCGATGCGCAGGCCCCCGACCAGGTCAGCGGCATTCTGGATTTCGGCGACATGGTAGAGGCACCGATGATCGACGATCTGGCGGTGGCGGCGTCTTATCAGCTGGACGAGCAGGGCGATGCGCTCGCGACCATCGCGGATTTCGTGGCGGCGTATCACCGGGTGAATCCGCTGAAGCCGGAAGAACTGGATGTCTTGTTCGACCTGATCCGCGCGCGCCTGGCCATGGTGGTGGCCATCAGCGGCTGGCGCGCCGCACGCCAACCCGAAAATGCCGATTACCTGCTGCGCAACAACGCGGTGTCGTGGGCGCGACTGAAAGCCTGCGACGCGATCACCTTGCCGACCGCGCAGCTGGCCTTCTATCGCGCCTGCGGGTTCAGCTACGAACTCAGCGGGCCGCGTTGATCGCATCGCGGGTGGCGCGCGCCGCTTCGGCCGCTGCCACCTTCCAGTCTTCGCCGCCTGCCGCATACAGAATGGCGCGCGACGAGCTGATCATCATGCCGGTGCCGGCTGCATTGCGACCCGCGGCCACGGTGGCCGGGATGTCGCCGCCCTGTGCGCCGATGCCGGGGATCAACAGCGGCATCGTATCGCCCACGCGTGCGCGCACCGCTGCCAGTTCCGCCGGGAAGGTGGCGCCGACGACGAGTGCGATCTGACCGTCCGCATTCCACTTGTCCGCCGCCAGACCCGCCACGTGCAGGTACAGCGGAATGTCATCCGACTTCAAAAACTGCAGGTCCGAGCCGCCCGGGTTCGAGGTGCGGCACAACAGGATCACGCCCTTGCCGCGCCAAGCCAGATACGGCTGGATCGAATCGAAACCCATGTATGGGTTTACGGTGATCGCGTCGGCTTCGTAGCGCTCGAAGGCTTCGCGTGCGTACTGCTCGGCGGTCGAGCCGATGTCGCCACGCTTGGCATCCAGAATGATCGGGTGGCCGGGATGGTTTTCGCTGATGTAGTTGCACAGCGCTTCCAACTGATCTTCGGCACGTGCGGCGGCGAAGTACGCAATCTGCGGCTTGAAGCTCGACGCGTACGGCGCGGTGGCGTCGACGATGCCACGGCAGAAGTCGAAGATGCGGTCGCTGCGGCCGGCAAGTTCAGCCGGGAAGCGCGTGGGGTCGGGATCGAGGCCGACGGTCAGCAGCGATCCGGTGGTGGCCCACGACTGGGACAGTTGTTGCGTAAAACTCATAGGGATCACTTCGGCGGCTGGCTGGGACAAGCGGAATTGTAGGGGATGCGCGTGCAGGGCCCGGCAGGGGCGCTCGACGGACCTCGCGCAGTACGCGGCCATCCGCCGACGACACACCGCGGCGAACGTCGGCAGCTTGTCGTTATGATGAGTGTCCCTTCTGTGTCGATCCGGTCCCCCGCCGGCATTCTCTCGTGTCCGCTCCTTCAGTCTCTGCGGCCTCGGCTGCGCCCGACAGCCCCGCGTCCGTCCTCGCGTCTGAACTTACCCCCGTCCCCATTCGCACGATTGCCTTGCTGTCCTGCGCAGCCTTCGCCAGCGCAGCCTCGATGCGGGTCAGCGATGCCATGCTGCCGCGCCTGGCACAGGAGTTCGACAAAGGGATTTCTTCGGTGTCGGCGGTGGTGTCGCTGTTCGCGATTGCCTACGGCATCATGCAGTTCGCCTACGGGCCGCTGGGCGACCGGCTGGGCAAACTGCGGGTGATTGCTGCCGCGACCATGGCGGGGCTGATCGGCAACCTGATCTGCGCGCTGGCGCCGGTGTTTCCGCTGCTGCTGACGGGGCGCGTGCTGTCGGGCGCCACCGCCGCTGCGGTGATCCCGCTGTCCATGGCGTGGATCGGCGACCAGGTGCATTACTCGCAGCGGCAGACCGTGCTGGCGCGGTTCCTCACGGGGCAGATCATGGGCTTCATCGCCGGGCAGTTCGCTGGCGGCTGGTTCAGCGACACATTGGGCTGGCGCGGGGCCTTCGGGACCCTGGCGTGCATTTTCCTGGCGGTGGGATTCGTGCTGTGGCAGCGCGCCCGCCACGAGGTACCGCCCGCAGCCAACCCGGCTGGCGGCCGCCGCCGGCCCTTCGGCGGCGCGGCCAATGTGTTTGCCCGGCCATGGGCACGGGTGGTGCTGGCCACCGTGCTGATCGAAGGCTTCATTTTCTTCGGCGCCTACGCCTTCGTGCCCTTGTACTTGCACGAACGATTCGACCTGAGCCTGACGCAGGCCGGCCTGATCGCCGCCACACTCGGTCTGGGCGGCCTGACGTTTTCCTTCCTGGTACGGGTGCTGGTGCAGCGCCTGGGCGAAACCGGCCTGGCGCTGGGCGGGGGCGCCTTGCTGGCAGTGGGCCTTGCGCTGATCGCCTTCGCGTCCTCGGCCCCCTGGGCAATTCCGGGCTGCTTTGCCTGCGGCCTGGGCTTCTACATGTTGCACAACACCTTGCAGTTGAATGCCACGCAGATGGCGCCCGAACACCGGGGCACGGCGGTCAGCCTGTTTGCCAGCATGTTGTTCCTGGGGCAGGCGGGTGGGGTGACGGTGGCTGGCTTGCTGGTGCCCTTCTTGGGCGTGCGCAATCTGCTTGGCAGCTGCGTGTTGCTGGTGTTTCTGATCGGCCTGGTTTTTTATCTGCAATTGCGCAAGAAGCAGAAGGTGGCGGCATGAACTGGTTTATTGGTACGCATCGATTGACGCGCTGCTTGCAGGCGTTCACAGGCATGTTGCTGGCCCTCATGGCCGGCGTGGCGAACGCCCACCCGCACGCATTCATCGACGTACAGAGCACCCTGCGTTTTTCCAGTGCCGGCATGGTGATGGCGATCGAAGAAGAATGGTTCTTCGACGAGCTGTACACCGGCTTTGTGATCGAAGACATGGCCAACGGCAAGAAAGTGACGCCGCAGGTGGTCAACGGTTTTGGCGCACGGGTGATCGAAAACCTGCAGCCCTTCGACTACTTCACGTCGCTGACCGCGGGCGGCAAGAAGGTCAAGCTGGGCACGGTGACTGAATATAAAAGCGAGATGATCGGCAAGCGCCTGCGCCTGCACTTCACCATTCCGCTGCCCGCGCCGATCGACCCGGTGGCAGTGCCCACCAAGCTGTCGGTCTACGACCCGACATATTTCATCGAGATGCGCTTCACCGACACCAAGTCGATCCGCCTGCAGGACGCGCCCGCCGTCTGCCAGGCAAAGCTGGAACGCGCCAAGCCTTCGGAATCCACCATTTCCAAGGCGTTCGCGATGGATCGCGGCGCAGCGGCTGACGACACCCTTGGCCGCTTGTTCGCCGACACGGTGGCGCTGGCTTGCAAATGAAGCCGGTGATGAAGCCAGTACAGAAACCCGTACAGACCTCAGCACAGCAGCCGGGACAGAAAACAGCGCAACGCCAAGCCATAGGCGCGCTGCTGCTTGCCTTGGTGCTGGTCGGTGGGCTGATGCTCTGGGTCATGTCCTCGCAGTGGGACGCCATGACCTGGTGGATCCAGGATCAGCAGCGTGATCTACATCGCCAATTGGCTGAAGCCTTGCGCAACATCCGCAGCCAGGGGGCACCGGCGGCCTGGGCCTTGATGGGCCTGAGCTTTTTCTATGGGGTGTTCCATGCCGCTGGTCCCGGTCATGGCAAGGCGGTGATCGCCACCTACCTGGGCACGCAGGAAAGCCGGCTCAAGCGCGGCATCGTGATGTCGATCCTGGCCTCGCTGCTGCAGGCGGTGGTGGCCATCGTCGTGGTCGAAACCGCGCTCGGCTTGCTCGGCCTGGGCTTGCGGCGCACGCAGGCGGCAGGCCAACAGGTCGAGACCTTCAGTTTTGCAGTCGTGGCCTTGCTGGGGGCAGTGTTCATATTCCGCGCGCTGCGGCGCCTGTGGCGGCGCGTGCAGACCGCGCGTCGGCAATCGGCGTCACCGGTCACGCCGGCGACGGGGCTGTTCAGCAGCAAACTGGCCGCTGCGGCGGCGCGCGATGCCGCCGAGGCAGGAAACATCGCCGACGAACCGTCGGACAGACAAAGCGGCAATCCTGACGCCCCCACCTTGGGGACCCGCTGGCAGCAGTTCTGCGCCGACTGCGGGCGCATGCACGGACCGAGCCGGCATCAGCTGGAAGCACCCATGTCGTTCCGCGCCCTGGCGGGAATCGTGGTGTCGATCGGCATCCGCCCCTGTACCGGCGCCATCCTGGTGTTGTTGGTAGCCCACACCCTGGATCTGCGCGCTGCGGGCATCGCGGCGGTGCTTGCCATGTCGGTCGGAACTGCCCTGACCACCTCTGCATTGGCACTGCTGAGCGTGTTGGCCAGACACCTTGCCTTGCGGCTGCTCGGTGCCACTTCCCGCACGCCTGAAACAATTGGAATCATTATCGACGTCGCATCGCTATGCGGCGGCTTGTTTATATGCACCCTTGGCATCTCGCTGTTGCATACTGCGCTGTTGCTTCCTGCTCATCCGCTGTTTTGACGCGACCGAGCGGTAGTCTTCCACCCTATTCCTATCTTCCATCTGTACCGGCTGGCCCGTGGCGCGGGCCAGCCGTTTTGCACGAATCTGCTTCCTGGAGAGCACATTGAGCAATCCCCACGCGGCCCTGGCTGCCATCATCGAGCAGCACCAGGCCACGATCCTGCGCGACTGGCTGCAGCAGCAACTTGCAACGTCCACCGTACGTCGTGACCCGGCGCGCGACAACGCCTTGCGCGATCAGTCGGCGCAGTTCCTCAGCCTGTTCATCCAGGCACTCAAGAGCCCGCACAGCGACAACTTCAACGATTCGGTCTGGGATGAAATCCGCGAACTGTTGAAGTCGGTGTCGCGTGCGCGCGTGCAGCAGGGCTTCACGCCCACCGAGACCGCCACCTTCGTCTTTTCGCTGAAAGAACAGTTGTTCAGCCTGGTGCTGTCCAGCCTGGACAGCGACTCGGACCAGCGCACGCCGCTCTTGATCCAGGTGTCGAGCCTGCTCGACCAGCTTGGGCTCTACACCACCGAGGTGTATCAGCAAAGCCGCGAACAGATCATCGGCAACCAGCAACAGGAACTGCTCGAACTGTCGACTCCGGTGGTCAGCCTGTACGACGGCATCCTGGCCTTGCCGCTGATCGGCACCCTGGACAGCGAACGCACCCAGATCGTGATGGAAAACCTGCTTCAAGGCATCGTCAGCACCGAAGCCTCGATCGCCATCATCGACATCACCGGCGTGCCCACCGTGGACACCCTGGTGGCGCAGCACTTGCTGAAGACGGTTGCGGCCGCACGTCTGATGGGCGCCGAGTGCATCATCAGCGGCATTCGTCCGCAGATCGCACAGACCATTGTTCATCTGGGTGTGGACCTGGGCGGCGTGGCGACCAAGGCGACGCTTGCCGATGCGTTCAAGCTTGCGCTCAAGCGCCGCAACCTCGGCATTTACGCAAACACCAAGTAAGCCGGTCCAGGAAGCAAAAGCGTGGAACGTATACCGATTCTGAAGTTGGGTAATTCGCTGCTGGTGACGGTGCAGGTCGAACTGCACGACCAGCTTGCGCTGACCCTGCAGGACGATCTGACGCAGGCAATTGCCAAGCATCGCGCACGCGGCGTGTTGATCGACATCTCCGCACTCGATGTGGTGGATTCCTTCATTGGCCGTACCCTGGCGCACATTGCGTCGATGGCGCGTGTGCTCGATGCCGCGACCGTGCTGGTGGGCATGCAGCCCGCCGTGGCGATCACCCTGGTCGAACTGGGCCTGACCCTGCCGGGCATTCGCACCGCCCTGAACGTCGACAAGGGTGTGGCCCTGCTGCAAGTGCTGATGAACGAGTCCGGCGAGCCCGGATCCAATGACTGAAGTCGTGGCCTTGCGTGCACAGGAAGACCTGGTTCTCGCACGCAAACGCGTACGAGAGTGGGCAACCCGGCTTGCTTTCAGCACCATCGACCAGACCAAACTCGTCACCGCTGCCAGCGAACTGGCGCGCAACACCCTGATCTACGGAAAGGGCGGTGACATGCATCTCGAAGAGTTGGACGCCGCGGGCAAGAAAGGCCTGCGCCTGACCTTCATCGACCAGGGGCCAGGCATTCCGGACATCGAACTGGCGCTTACCGACGGCTACACCACGGGCGGCGGCATGGGTCTGGGTTTGAGCGGAGCACGGCGCCTGTGCAGTGAATTCGAGCTTGATTCCCGCGTGGGCGAAGGCACACGCATTACGGTTACCCAATGGAAACGAGCTTCGTCACGAATGTAGGGCAGCGGTATCCGGTGTCGGATGCCACGCAGGTCGGGGCAGTGCGGCGCGAAGCGCAGACACTCGCTCAGGATGCAGGATTCTCGGAAGTGGCCACCGGCGAGCTGGCGATCATCGTCACCGAGCTGGCCAGCAATCTGATCAAGCATGGCGGGGGCGGCGAATTGCTGCTGTCCCGGTTGCTGGACGATGCACGCGTGGGCATCGAAGTGGTGGCGGTCGACAAGGGCGCCGGCATTGCCGACATCGCCCGCAGCATGGCCGACGGATATTCGACCGCCGGCAGCCTGGGCGTCGGCCTGGGCGCGATCACCCGTCTGGCGCACGAGTTCGACATCTACTCGCGTCCGGGCGCGGGCTCAGTGGTCATGGCACGGGTCTGGGCAGTGCCGACCGGGCGCACTTCCTCATCTCCCTATGCGCCGGTGTCCCAGCCGCCCGCGTTGCCGCCTCGCTCTGTGCGTGCCGGGGCGATTGCCGTCCCCAAGCTGGGCCAGGACGTCAGTGGTGACGGCTGGGCGCTGCGCGAGATCGACGGCATCATGGTGGCCTTGCTGGTCGATGGCCTGGGCTACGGGCCGCAGGCGGCGCTGACCACCGCGACCGCCATGCGCTTCTTCGAGCGCTGCACCAAGGCATCGCCGACCGACATCCTGAACGGTCTGCACGTGGCCCTCAAGCCGACGCGCGGTGCGGTGGCTGCAGTAGCGGCCCTGCACCCGGAAACCAACGCCCTGAGCTACGCCGGTGTGGGCAACATCGCCGGGGTCCTGGTCGACAGCAATGGCGCACGCCGCCACCTGATGTCCTACGACGGCACACTGGGCTACCAACTGCGTGTGGTCCGTGAGGCCGCCTATGAGTGGGTCCCCGGAAACTGGTTCGCGATGCATTCCGACGGTTTGAGTCCGCGCCTCGATCCCGTGGCCTATCCCGGCCTGTCCGGCTGCGATCCCGCCATTGCCGCCGGCGTGCTGTATCGCGATTTCCACCGCACACACGACGATGCCACCATCCTGGTCGTCAATCATTCATGAGCTCTACCTTTCCTCTTACCAGCTCGCGTATCCGTCACGAGCAGGACTTGCCAGCAGCCCGGCAACGCGCGCGTCAGATCTGTGCGCTGTTCGGGATGGACGATCACCAGCAGACGCGCCTGGCGACGGCAGTGTCCGAGATTGCGCGCAACGCATTGCGTTACGCCACGTCCGGGTCAGTGGAATTCGCCGTTGAAGTTCAGGCCACCTGTTCGGTGCTGATCGCGCGGGTGCGCGACAACGGCGGCGGCATCGACAACCTTGAAACCCTGCTCAGCAGCGGTTCGCGCGGGGTCGATGCGGCCGGCGGTATTGTCGGCAGTCGCCGCCTGGTCGATCAATTCTCGATGCGCAGCGATGCCAAGGGCACCGTGGTCGACCTGGGCATGCTGTTGCCGCGTCCGGTGCATCCGGTGACGGCGGCGGCGGTCAATCAGGTGGTCGAGCACTTGGCGCGTGCACGTCCGGCCACGCCGCTGGAAGAGCTGGAAAGACAGAACCGCGAGATTCTGAAGGCGGTGACGGAGTTGCGTCGCCATGAAGAAGAACTGCGCGACGCCGATCGACGCAAGAACGAATTCCTGGCCATGCTGGCCCACGAGTTGCGCAACCCGCTGGCTGCCCTGCAGAACGGCGTCGAATACCTGCGTAACCAGGGCGAGCCTGGCGGGCCGTGGCGGCGCGTGGAAGACATGATGCTGCGCCAGACGCGCCAGCTGGCGCGCCTGGTCGACGACTTGCTGGACGTATCGCGCATCACCCAGGGCACGGTGCGCATCAAGCGCGAGCCGATCGAGGCGGCGACGCTTGCCGAGATGGCCGCCGAGGCCAATCGCGGGCTGATGGAGCAACGCGGCCACCAGTTCCGTGTCGAGGTGCCCGAGGGCGCGATCTGGCTCGATGCCGACGCCACCCGCCTGACCCAGGCGCTCAGCAATCTGCTGAACAATGCCGCGCGCTATACCCCGGCGGGCGGCACGATTTCGCTCAGCGTATTTGCGATCGAGCAGGAAGTCCGCTTCATCGTGCGCGACAACGGCAGCGGCATCGAATCCGACATGCTGCCGCGCGTCTTCGAACTGTTCATGCGCGCCGAACAGGCCGTGCAAAGTACCGAAGCCGGCCTGGGCATCGGTCTGACCATCGTCAAGCGCATGGTCGAATTGCACAACGGCTCGATCCAGGCCTACAGCGATGGCCAAGACCTGGGCAGTACCTTCATCATGACGCTGCCCGCGCGCGAACAGCCTCCCGAGGTGATCGAGGCGGCGCTGATGCCGAATGTGCCCTCACAGCGCTCGGTGCTGATCGTCGACGACAATGCCGACTCGGCCGAAAGCCTGTCCATGCTGCTCGAGTTGTACGGCTATGCGACTTCCGTGGCGCCGGACGGCCAGACGGCGCTGCTGCACTGCCGCCAGTCGCTGCCGCAGGTGGCGATCCTGGACATCGGCATGCCGGGCATGGATGGCTATGAGCTTGCGCAGCGACTGCGCGAGGAACATGCCGGCGCGCCGCTGATGCTGGTCGCGCTGACCGGGTTCGGCGACGAAGCCGTTGCGCGCAAGGCCAAGGCGGCAGGCTTCGATCACCGCCTGGTCAAGCCGCTGGATTTGAAGGCGCTTCAGGCCCTGCTGGCCTGAGTGGAGGGCGCTTCGGGCCCTTCCTGCCTGAGTGGAAAGTGCTTCAGGTCTTGCCGGCCTGAATCCGGACGCTCCAGGCCTTGTGGACCTGGGCGGCAAGACGCTTCAGACCTGGCTGGTCTGAAGCGCTATCCAAGACTTACGGAATCATCTGCAGCAGGTTGAGCAGCAACTGCGGCGGCGGTTCCTTGCCGTTCACCAGGACCGACGTGCCATCGAAGGTGACGTGGCTTTCGATCTTGTCCTGGTTGACGACCACCAGATTGCTCTTCGTGGCGCCCTGCAACATCATGCGCAGCTGCATCGTGGCCTGCTCGTTGGCCTGCGCAAGCGTGATCGGCTTGCCGCCTGGGCCGGTCTTGGTGAATCGCGCGATGGTGTCGACCAAGGCCGGTTGCGACACCGACAGATCCAGCGTGGCCTTCTCGAATCCCAGGTCAGGACCGGACTGCGGCGCCGGGCCCGCGCGTTGCAGCAGATTGGCATCGATCTTCAGGGTGCTCTGGCCCAGCGGGGTCGACCAGATCAGCGAGTCCAGCGCCAGGCTCGGCTTGCCCGCCAATACTGCGTTGATCTGCGTACGCAGGTTGGCCAAGGCGTTTTGCATGGCGTCCGGGCCGGGGGCAGCCGACGCTTTCGAGACTTCCGCGCGATAGGCATCGACCAGCTTGGCGGTGGCCACCCCTTCAAGCTGTCGCGCCACCAGGCGCAGGTCGAAATCGCCAATCTCCGTCTTGTTGATGGCAAGTTTGCCCAGGCTGTAGGACAGGTGGCCATTCACGAACTTGTCGTCTTCCGACACATGCCAGGCCACACCGAATTCATCGCCGGTGAACGAGAAGGGGACGTCTTCCGGCGTCGGGCCGCTGACGCTGAAACCGCCGACGCGGAAGGCGCTGTCGCCGATCTGCATGCCGAAGCGGCCGGCGACGCTGTCGACCGTCATGGTCAGGTTGCGCAAGTCGATGGTCAGCGGGCCCGGCGTGGGCGAGGTGGCGCGGACCGAGGCCAGCGTGCCATTCATCTTCACGTGGGTGGTGGCCTTGACGGTGCTGCCCTCGACGCGGCCAGCGCCCACTTCCAGCGTGCCGCCGTCCTGTTCGTAGCGCATCGCCGGGGTCGTCAGGTCGAAGGTCACGTTCTCGTTGTAGTCGAAGACCGAGTTGGCCCGGATGGTGGCGCCTGGTTCAACCGTTTTCAATTCCTTGCCCAGGCCCTCGTCGCGCACCAGGAAGGACTCGCTGGTGGCCGATACCGGCTTCAACTCGGCGCGGGCCAGGCGATCCAGCGGCAGCGGGCCGTGATTGATCTTGTTGTCGACCACGACCATCACGGGGTCTTGCTCGGGGCGGGGAATGGTCATGCGGTAGCGGCTGGTCGACGAGAAGACGCCGCGCTCGTACGACAACCACTCCACCTTGATGCCCAAGGCATTGGTGTTGGCATCGCTTGCCGCCTTGCGCACGGTTTCTTCAACCCGCTTGCCGGTGTACCAGGTGCCACCCACCCAGCCCGCCACGGCCACTGCCGCGATGGCAACGCCTACCCCTGCCGTTCTTTTCATTGTGTCGTCCATGTAGTTTGACTGTGCACGCCGGCCATCTCGCCGGCATGCCGCGCAAATCGTGCTGGCGCAAAGGGCTATTGTCGTACAACCGGGCGCAAGCGGGCTAGCGCGGGGGGCTGGTGTGTGCAGATGACACCATCGCAAGGCGCGTGGATCTGCGTCGGGTCACGATATCTTCTGTGTATCGTGGAAGCCACGCAAAGGTATTGGATATATCAAGGCGCATCCTTCATCGTGCCAGTCCAATGGAGGTGCATACGATGAACAAGATGGCGGCAGGAAAAGCGGCGGGCGACATGAATTTCAGCGGACGTGTGGCGCTGGTCACCGGGGCGGCGCGCGGGCTTGGGCTGGCGTATGTCCGCAGCCTTGCAGCCAGTGGCGCCAAGGTCTTTTTGCAGGATGTGGGGGCAGGCCGCGATGGCCTGGGTGAGGACCTGTCCATTGCCCGTTCGGCGGCCGAGCGATTGCAAGGCGAGGGTTTCGACGTGTTGCCGATGGCTGCGCCCATCCTGTCCAGGCAGAACTGCCATGGCCTGGTCGACCAGATCCTGCATCTGGCCGGGCGGCTCGACATCCTCATCCACAACGCGGGCTGGGTCGGCTACGAACCCGTTGCCGACATCGGCGAGGCGTCCTTCGATCACATGATGGCGATTGCCGCCAAGACGCCGCTCTGGCTGGCGCAGGCAGCGTGGCCGTTGATGCAGGCGGCGGGGTACGGCCGGATTTTGCTCACCACCTCTGACCGCGCCTTGTTTCCTGACTATGCGCAAGCCGGGCTTGCCGCGTATGCCGCATCGAAGATGGCGGCAGTCGGCATCGTCAATGTGTTGGCGCTCGAAGGTCGGGCGCACGGCATCGTCGTGAATGCGATTTCGCCAGTGGCCAAGACGCGCATGTGGGGCATGGACGGGGAACCCGATGAGCTGCGGTCGTCCGAGGTCGCGCCGGGCGCGCTGTTCCTGGTGTCGGACGCTTGCAACGAGGGTGGCTGGATATTGCGGGCCAGCAACGGGCAATTCCACGCCAGCCGGGCTTGCGAAGCACATGGGGTGATTTACCCGCGCGATCTCAAGGCGGTGGCGGCGGGCAACGCCCGGGACATTGCCGCCAACTGGGACCGCATTGCCGTCCCGCAACAGGAGATGCGTGCATGAGCACAGGTAGCGCCGTGGGAATCTTCGTGGGAACTGTCATGCTGGTCGTCGTGATGCGGCGTTCCACGCAGATTTTCATGTGGATGCTCCCGCAACTTGCCACGGGTCAACCCAGTTCGGGACGACACTGGCACGTCGACGTGGAAGAGGCCCACCGCCATGCCTGATCTGCGCCAGCTTCGCCAGTTCGTCGCGGTGGCCGAGGAACTGCACTTTCATCGCGCCGCCGCGCGCCTGAACATGTCGCAGCCGCCGCTGACCACGGCCATCCGCAAGCTCGAGGAAGAGATCGGCATCGCGCTGATCATGCGTGGCAATCGCACCCTGGGGCTGACCGCCGCTGGCGGCGTGTTCCTGGATGAAGCACGCATCACGTTGCGGCAGGCAGACCATGCCGTGACGGCCGCTCGCGACACTGCCGCGGGCCAGACCGGCGTGGTGCGCATTGGCTATGTGGGCAGTGCGTTGTATGGCCGGCTGCCGGATGCGATCCAGGCGTTTCGCCGTGCACAGCCCGATGTGCGGCTGGAATTGATCGAGGCCACGTCCGCGCAGCAAGTTGCACTGCTGCGCGTGGGCAGCATCGATGTCGGGGTGCTCATCCCACCGATCGCCGATGCCGCAGACCTGAGCTTTGTGGACTTCGACGAGGACCGGCTGGCCATGGCCTTGCCGCGTTCACATCCGCTGGCCGACACGCGTTCGCTCACGCTTGCGCAGCTTGCCGATCAGGATTTCGTCCTGTGGCCGCAACGCGAAGGTCGTGGGTTTCATCTTCGGGTGATCCAGCTGTGCGCCGCTGCCGGCTTCGTGCCGACGGTCGCGCAAGAAGCGCATGGCATGCATGCCGTGCTGTCCTTGGTGGCGGTGGAGGCGGGGCTGTCCATCGTGCCGCAAAGCATGCGCGGCTTTCGTGGCGACCGAATCGTTTATCACCCGATCCCGGGCGAGGCGGCGCGCTTTGATTTGAGCTTGTGCCATCGCACGGATATCAGCAATCCGGCGCTTGGTCGTTTCCTTGCCAGTTGTCGCGGGGACACAGCAGAGGCTTGACCAAGTGAGCCAGGCGAATCACGCAAGCTGCGCGATTCGCCTGTTTCCTGGTCGCCACGCCTTGCACGTGGCGACCGACTTGCGGTTCTTTCTTGCCTGTCTACGTCACAGGCCCTGCTTATTCGAACATCGGCAGGATTTCGCGCAGCATTTCCGGCGGCACGTCCTGGCCGTTCACATCCAGCGTCTTGCCATCGTATTTCACGTGGCTTTCCACCTTGTCGTCCTTGGCCGTCACGAAGCCGGATTGCGACACGCCACCCAGCAACATCGCCACCACCATCGTGGCCTGTTCACGCGCCTGCTCCGGCGTGATCTTCTGACCGGCCGGGCCTGCCTTGGTCAGGCGAGCGATCAGGTCGATGACTGCCGGTTGCGACACCGACAAGTCCAGCGTGGCGCGGTCGACCGCCACACCCGGCACGTTCATCTCGGCTTTTTCCACCGGCGTTTCGCGCGGCTTGAGCGTCACGTCGATCTTCAGGCTGCTCTGGCCGACCGGCGTGGTCCAGGTCAGCGCATCCAGCGCAAACGCGGGCGACAGCGCCAGCAAGTCCTTCAGCGGGGCTTGCAGGCTGGCGATGGCCGCGCGTGCAGCGGCTTCGTCGCTTTCGCCGGGCTGGCGCGGCTTGCGTGCGAATTCGCGATAGGCCTCGGTCAGCTTGGCGGTCGCATTGCCTTCCAGCTGGCGCACCACAAAGCGCGCATCGATTGCGCCAATGTCGGTGTTGTTCAGGCCAAGCTTGCCGAAGTTGTAGGACACGTGGCCGTTCATGAACTTCTCGTCTTCGGCCACATGCGAGGCCATCACGAAGTCGCTGCCGGCCAGCGAGAAGGGGCCTGCCGGTGTGGCCGCAGCGATGGTGAAGCTGCCGATGCGCAGCGAGCCGTCACCGATCTGCAGGCCGAAGCGGCCCACGCGGTTGTCCGAAGCAATCGTGATGTTGCGGATGTCGACCGTGCCTTGCTGCGCCACCGGCGCCACGATGCGCACCGATTCCAGCGTGCCGTTCACGCGGATGTGCTTCATGTCTTTTTCGCTCAGGCCGTTGAAGGCGCCGCCGGCGACTTCCAGCGTGCCGCCGTCTTGCGCAAAGCGCATGGCAGGCGTGTCGATGCGGAAGTCCACATTGCCTTGCGTGTCGATCACCGAGCGCTCGCGGAAGCTTGCGCCTGCGTCCACGGTGGACAGGCGGCTGCCCAGGCCTTCATTGCGGGCGAGGGTGGATTCGGTGGTGGCCAGGACCGGCTTCCAGTGGAAGGACACCAGGCGCTCGAGCGGCAGCGGACCATGGTTGACCTTGCTGTCGATCGCCAGCAGCAACTCGTCGCCGGTGGTGCCGGCCAGGCCCTTGATGCGGTAGCGCGCCGTCGAGCTCAGGATGCCGCGATCGTAGGAAACGATCTCTATCTGCGCACCCCAATCGTTTGCCTTGTTGGCATCGGCTACACCTTGGCGCACGGTTTCTTCGACCCGCTTTCCGGTATACCAGGAAGCGCCCGCCCACCCTGCCACCGCCACCGCTGCGACGGCAACGACAACCACACCCGCTCTTTTCATTATTCGATCCATGGATTGACTGGACACGTGGCCATCGTGGCGACGTGCATCCGCCGATGCTCTCACGGGCACCGCGCCGCAGCATCTGGCTGCAGCGGCAGAGTTGTAACATTCGCAGAAATACAGCGCTTGGGCCACGTGGAGGGCGATTCAGCATACCCATCGCCTCAGATTCGGCAGCCAGCACAGCGCCGCATTCAGTAGGGCGCGCCACTGAATGCCGGCCCTAGCCTTTCACATGAACACCAGTGCCAGGCGCGAGATCCACGTCGATGCGCGTGCCTTCCCCCGGTGCCGAATGCAGGCTCACGTGCCAACCCTGATGCATGCAGATGCGCTGCACCAGCGACAGCCCGATCCCCATGTTGTGCGGGCCGCTGGTCGTGCCGCGCACAAAGGGCATGAACAGCGCAGGCTGCTGGGCCGGGTCGATGCCGGGGCCGTTGTCGGCGACGGTCAGGTGGGTGGCGCTGACGGTGACGGTGACTTGCACACCGGGCCCGGCGTGCTGCAAGGCATTGCGGATCAGGTTGGACAGCACGCCGTGCAGCAGCGGGGCGGCAAAGCTGGGTGGGTCGATCGATGCAGCCGCTTCGCCAGGCTTGTCGATCGATGCGTCCTCGGTCGTCAGTGCATTGGTTGCGGTGTCTTGCGCCGGCATACCTTGGGCCGTCTCGACCAACTGCAGCAACATGCCCCGCCGCATGGCGCGAGGCGCCCAATCGGCGACTTCCTTGCGCGCCATGTCGGCCAGGGTCATGCGCGGAAAACGGTCGGTGTCGTCGCGGCCGCGTGCCAGCATCAGGTAGATGTCGATGCGCTGGCGCATATCATCGGCCGAGGCCACGATGCGCTGCAGCTGTGCCTGCTGATCGGGCCGCAAGGCCGCGTCGTCCAGCAGCAGTTCGCAACTGCTCAGCACCACCATCAGCGGCGTGCGCAGTTCGTGGCCGACGTCGGCGGTGAACAGCTGTTCGCGCTGCAGCGCCTGTTCCAGCTGGTTGTAGGTGTCGTCGAAAGCGGCCGCCAACTGGCCGATTTCGTTGCTGGGGTAGTTGGCCGCCAGACGAGTTTGCGGCGGTTGCGCGCCACGCGTGCCCACCTGGCTGGCCAGGCGCAGCAAGGGGCGTACGACACGTCGGGTGGCGAGCGTGCCCAGCACGAAGGCCATCAACATGCTGCACCCCAGGCCGAACACCGCCACCCAGTGCGACGCGCTTTGTTCGCGCTCGTACTCGGTGTAGTCGCGCAGCAGCAGATAACGCACGCCGTCCTGGTCGTCGGCCATCACATGCCAGATGCGACCGTCACGCTCCAGCTTGTGGAACCCGTCGTCCAGCCCGCGCAGCCAGACCGGGAAGGCCTCGCTGCCCGGCGCGCCAGTAAAGAAGCGGTTGTCCCGCCCGATGTCGCGCCCCGCCAGAAAGTCATCGCGTATCCGCTCCACCGCCATGCCCATGTCGATGCGCTGCAAGTGCGTTTCCAGCTGGTTCACGCTCCAGACCGAGGCCAGCGTCAGCAGGCCACCCACCAGCAGCGTCAGCAACACGTGTGTCCAGACCAGGTGTTGGCCCAGGCCCGGCTCGGTATTGGCCGACGGCGCGCTTGCCGATCCTGGCCGCAAGCCCGTCCACAGCCTGCGCCAGCCCTCAGTCCGCATCGGCTCGCAGCTGGTAGCCGATGCCGTGCACGGTGAACAGCAGCGGACGCTCGAAGGGTTTGTCGACCACTTGGCGCAGCTGGTGGATGTGCGTGCGCAAGCTGTCGCTGTCGGGCGGCGAATCGCGCCACAGCATCTCTTCCAGTCGCGTTCGGTGCACCACCGACGGACTGGCCTGCATCAACATGGTCAGCAGTCGCAGCGGAGATGGCGACAGCTTCAAAGGCTTGCCCGCGCGGCTGACCGCCAGCGTGCCCACGTCCAGCCGCAGATCGCCCACTTCCAGAACTTGGCTCTTGTTCGTGCTGCTGGCGCGCTGAAGCAGGGCCTTGATGCGCGCCGTCAGTTCCGCCAGCGCAAAGGGCTTGACCAGGTAGTCGTCGGCGCCCACGTCGAAGCCTTCCAGGCGCTGGTCCAAGGTGTCGCGCGCGGTTGCCATGATCACCGGGGTGTTGCAGCGCGCCTCTTCGCGCAGTTTGCGGCACAGTTCGTAGCCGTCGAACCGCGGTAAACCCAGGTCGAGCACGATCAGGTCGAAGTTTCCCTCGGCCGCCATGGCGTATCCACGCAAGCCGTCCTCGGCGCAATCGACGATGTAGCCGCGCCGCTCAAGATGGTCGGCCACATTGCTCAGGATGTCGGGGTCGTCTTCGATGACCAGGATGCGCATCAGTGCTCACCCCCATCGTGGTGTTCGGAAATAGCAGGCATTTTTCATTGTAGGGCGTGGGTGGGCAGACGAAAAAAAGCCCCGCACGAAGCGGGGCTTTTTATTTGGCAAGGCCGACCGAACCGAAGTCCGGCCGATTGCAAAGACTTCTTAGAAGTCCATGCCGCCCATGCCGCCCATTCCGCCACCACCTTGGGGCATTGCGGGCTTGTCTTCCGACAGTTCGACCACTGCAGCTTCGGTCGTCAGCAGCAGCGAAGCCACCGATGCCGCGTTTTGCAGGGCGGTGCGGGTGACCTTGGTCGGGTCCAGCACGCCTTGTTCGACCATGTCGCCGTATTCACCGGTCTGTGCGTTGTAGCCGAAGTTGCCCGTACCGGCCAACACAGCGTTCACAACCACGCTCGGCTCTTCGCCAGCGTTCGAGACGATGATGCGCAGGGGTTCTTCAACCGCACGCAGGATCAGCTTGATACCAGCGTCTTGGTCAGCGTTGTCGCCCTTCAGGTTGGCGATGGCTTGACGTGCACGCAGCAGAGCAACGCCGCCGCCAGGAACAATGCCTTCTTCCACTGCAGCGCGGGTAGCGTGCAGGGCGTCTTCGACACGTGCCTTCTTTTCTTTCAGTTCGACTTCGGTAGCAGCACCGACGCGAATTACAGCAACGCCGCCGGCCAGCTTGGCCACGCGCTCTTGCAGCTTTTCACGATCGTAATCCGAGGTGGCTTCTTCGATCTGCACGCGGATTTGCTTGACGCGGGCTTCGATCGACACGGAATCACCAGCACCGTCGATGACGATGGTGTTTTCCTTGCCCACTTCGATGCGCTTGGCTTGGCCGAGTTCAGCCAGGGTTGCCTTTTCCAGCGACAGGCCGGTCTCTTCCGAGATCACGGTACCGCCGGTCAGGATGGCGATGTCTTCCAGCAGTGCCTTGCGACGGTCGCCGAAGCCCGGTGCCTTGACGGCGGTGGTCTTCAGGATGCCGCGGATGTTGTTGACGACCAGCGTGGCCAGAGCCTCGCCTTCGACGTCTTCAGCAATGATCAGCAGCGGACGGCCGGCCTTGGCGACTTGTTCCAGGATCGGGAGCAGGTCACGGATCGACGAAACCTTCTTGTCGAAGATCAGGACATACGGATCATCCAGCGCGGAAACTTGCTTTTCCGGGTTGTTGATGAAGTAGGGCGACAGATAGCCGCGGTCGAACTGCATGCCTTCGACGACGTCGAGTTCGTCTTGCAGCGACTTGCCGTCTTCAACGGTGATGACGCCTTCCTTGCCCACCTTGTCGATGGCGTCGGCAATGATCTGGCCGATGGTCGCATCGCTGTTGGCGGAAATCGACGCAACTTGTGCGATTTCCTTGCTGGTGGTGCTCGGGCGGCTGATCTTGCGCAGTTCTTCGACAGCGGCGGTAACGGCCTTGTCGATGCCGCGCTTCAGGTCGGCCGGGTTGATGCCGGCGGCCACGTACTTCAGGCCTTCGACCACGATGGCTTGTGCCAGCACGGTTGCGGTGGTGGTGCCGTCACCGGCGTTGTCGCTGGTCTTGGAAGCAACTTCCTTGACGAGCTGCGCGCCCAGGTTTTCGAACTTGTCCTTCAGTTCGATTTCCTTGGCGACCGACACGCCGTCTTTCGTTACGGTCGGGGCGCCGAACGAGCGCTCCAGCAGGACATTGCGACCCTTGGGGCCCAGGGTCACCTTGACCGCGTTGGCCAGGATGTTGACGCCACGGACAACGCGCGAACGTGCGTCATCGGCGAACAGAACTTGTTTTGAAGCCATGTGTATTCCTTAATGAGTCAGGGGAGAGAAGAAACCGGGGATCGAAGAACAGGAAGCCGACAGGCTTACTGGATCACAGCCAGGATTTCTTCTTCGCGGATGACGAGCAGTTCTTCACCGTCGACCTTGACGGCCTGGCCGGCGTACTTGCCGAACAGAACCTTGTCGCCGACCTTGACGTCGACCGGCAGGACCTTGCCGTCTTCGGTGCGCTTGCCCGGGCCGACGGCCAGGATTTCGCCTTGATCAGGCTTTTCAGCGGCGCTTTCGGGGATGACGATGCCGGAGGCGGTCTTGCGCTCGTTATCCAAGCGCTTGATGATCACGCGGTCGTTCAGCGGACGGAGGGCCATGGAGACTCCTTTGAAGTTTTGACGTTAGGTTTCGCAGCTTCATCGGACCGGCCGACGTAAGCCTGCTGACTTGGAAACTGCGCCGCAGAGAGCACTGCCTGCTGTTGGCAAGGCGTTGTTAGCACTCAACGTGGACGAGTGCTAAGTATAGGGGCGGGTAGTGACCGTTTCAAGGCGGCAAGCTGAAATTCTTGTGTATCTGCCAGGGCTTCAAGGGAGCTGCGGCCCGTGTCCCGGGGGCTTCGAGCCCCTGAACCGCGCAAAAAAATGCTGCGCTTCTTTTGAAACAAGACTCATTTAGTCCCTGCTCAGGTTGGGGTATACCCGAGTTTGTCAGCATGACCCGGGTACACTCCGCGCCCGGCCGCTTCCCGTGTGGAAGCTTGGCGTCATTAAAAATGTGGGTCTTTCTTATGAATAAAGCGCGGACACCCGTGTCTTTGTCTGCACGGATCTGGCTGGCTGCACTCGGGCTGGTTCTTCTCGCTGCAGGCGTGTTTTTCGCCTTTTATGGTTTCCAGTTGGTCAGCCTGAAGGGCAGCTGGTACTTCCTCCTGGCAGGTGTGGGACTGATCGCGGCTGGCGTGCAGATCGCGCGCGCCCGTCAATCCGGCGGTCTGATCTTCGGCCTGGTCTTCGTGGCCTCGGTGATCTGGGCGCTGGCGGATGCCGGTACCGACTTCTGGGCGCTGATCTCGCGCCTGCTGGTCTTGGCCGTGCTGGCCGTCGGTGTCGCGGCCTCGTTCCCGCTGATGCGTCGTGCCAGCGGCCTGTCGTCGCTGTGCAAGCCCTCGCTGGTTGTGACGCTGCTGCTGGCGCTTGGCTCGGCAGCGGCGTTCTGGGGCTTGTTCCAGCCGCATCCCACCGTCGTGGCACAAGGCCCCGGCCCGGCGTTGACGCCGGTTGCCGCAGGCAGCGCACCGACCAATTGGGAACACTATGGCAACACGGCAGGCGGCTCGCGCTTCGCCGCGCTGGACCAGATCACCGTGAGCAACGTCAGCCAGTTGCAGCCGGCCTGGACTTACCGCACCGGCGACACGCCGGTCAGCCCGGGCGGCGGCGGTGCCGAAGACCAGCTGACCCCGCTGCAGGTCGGCGAGCGGGTGTTCCTCTGCACCCCGCACAACAACGTGATTGCGCTTGATGCTGCAACCGGCAAGGAGATCTGGAAGACCGAGATCAATGCCAAGCAGAGCAAGTGGATGCGTTGCCGTGGCCTGGCGTACTTCGACGCCGCCCGTCCGCTGGAACAGCCCACGCTGCCGGACTCGACGCCGGTTGCTGCCGTCAATGTTGCTGCTGGCGCCCTGTGCCAGCAGCGCATTCTGATGAACAGCATCCAGTCCGAGCTGATCGCACTGGACGCGGCCACCGGCCAGTTCTGCCCCGACTTCGGCACCAATGGCCGTGTCGACCTGAAGCCCGGCCTGGGCAAGGGCCCGGAAGCCGGCCAGTACTCGCTGACCTCGGCGCCGACGCTGGCAGGTACCACCGTGGTGGTGGGCGGCCGCGTGGCCGACAACGTCAGCACCGACATGCCTGGTGGCGTGGTTCGCGGCTACGACGCAGTCACCGGCGCGATGCGCTGGGCTTTCGATCCGGGCAACCCGGACGTGAAGACCGCGCCGGCTGCCGGCCAGACCTATGCCCGTTCCACGCCCAACGTCTGGGCGCCCATGTCTTATGACGCTGCATCGAACACGGTGTTCATGCCTGTCGGCAGCGCAGCCATCGACATGTGGGGCGTCAAGCACACCGCGCTGGACCGCAAGTACGGCGCCTCGATGCTGGCCGTGGACGCGACCACCGGCCGCGAGAAGTGGGTCTACCAGACCGTGCACGACGATCTGTGGGACTTCGACGTGCCGATGCAGCCCAGCTTCATCGACTTCCCGGTGGAAGGCGGCGCGACCAAGCCGGCGCTGGTGTTCGGCACCAAGTCGGGCCAGATCTTCGTGCTGGACCGCCAGACCGGTCAGCCGCTGACCAAGGTGGAAGAGCGCGCGGTCAAGCCGGGCAACATGGAAGGCGAAACCTATTCGCCGACCCAGCCCTTCTCGGTGGGCATGCCGGTCATCGGCGCCGACACCATGAAGGAATCGGACATGTGGGGCGCCACGCCCTTCGACCAGCTGCTGTGCCGCATCAAGTTCAAGTCCATGCGCTATGACGGCCTGTTCACCGCACCGGGCACCGACCCGTCGCTGAACCTGCCGGGCTCGCTGGGCGGCATGAACTGGGGCGGCCTGTCGGTCGACCCGACGGCGGGCTACATCTTCGTCAACGACATGCGTGTTGGCCTGGAAGTGCAGCTGATTCCGACGGCAGCAACCGGCGGCGTGACGAAGAACGACGGCAGTGAAGGACCGAACATCAAGGGCGTTGCCCTCATCGGCACCCCGTACGCGATCAACGCCAAGGTGCGCTTCATGTCGCCGCTGGAAATCCCGTGCCAGAAGCCGCCCTTCGGCACGCTGACCGCGGTCGACATGAGGACCCGCCAGATCGCATGGCAAGTGCCGGTTGGCACCGTGAAAGACACCGGCCCCTTCGGTATCAAGATGGGCCTGCCGGTGCCGATCGGCATGCCGACCATCGGCGGTACGCTGGCCACCCAAGGCGGCCTGGTCTTCATCGCCGCGTCGCAGGACTACTACCTGCGCGCCTATGACAGCCGCACGGGCAAGGAAGTCTGGAAGGGCCGTCTGCCGGTCGGCAGCCAAGGCACGCCGATCAGCTACACCGCCGGCGGCAAGCAGTTCGTGGTGGTGTCGGCAGGTGGGGCACGCAATTCACCGGATCGTGGCGACTATGTGATGGCCTACGCATTGCCTAAGTAAAGCCGTGACGGTCGGGGCGTTCAGGCGGCCCGGTCCGGCACTTGAAAGAATCGACGGCCCGATGCAGTGCGCATCGGGCCGTCGTCGTTTGGAGGGGGGCGGAAATGCCGTGTATCTGGCTGCTATGAGACCGTCGCCGATGGTCGCCGTCTGTCCAACCGAACCGGATCGCACAGCTACGCGTCCTGTGCACGGTTCTTGCGGCGCACGCGGCACTTTTGCCATCTCGTAAAGATGGCATGTTGCCGTCCCGAATCCCGCCGGAGAATGCCCCTTGCTCGATCGCTTGATGACCCGACTGTTGCTGGCTGCGCTGCTCGCGCTGGCCGCTTTCAACCTCTCCGTCCCGGCGTTTGCGCAGGAAAAGGCCGCCGAGGACGCCATCGCAGTTTTGGCCGATCCGTTCCGCCGCGAAACGCCGCGTTCGGCGGTGACCGGCTTGCTGGAGGCGCTGGCAGCGCGCGACTACGGCCGCGCAATCAACTATATGGATACGACGCTGCCGGCGGGTACCCCGCAGGTTACTCCCCAGGAACTGGCGCGGCGCCTGCAGGTGTTGCTCGACCACGGCGGTTCGCTGCAGTCCTTTGGCAGTTTGTCCAACGATCCCGTGGGCCGGCCCGAAGACACATTGGCGAACGACCGCGAGGAGGTCGGGCTCATCAAGGTTGGCAATGCCGAATCGCCAGTGTTGCTGGCGCGAGCAGAGGTTGACGGACGACAGGTATGGCGCATCTCGCCCGAGACAGTGGGACAGATCGCCACTGCACGTGTGGAGGCCGCAACGGCCCGCGACGGCGGCATCATGTTTGCCGGTGCACCGCTGAAGGACTGGGCACTGCTGGTCGGTGCCGCCGTCATGAGTTTTGGTGGCTTGTACCTGATCGCGGGCCTGGCATTGTTGATCGGGCGGCGCGTGGTCACCATGCCGGAGACCAACGGTGCATACCGCTTCCTGCAGGCCGCGTTGCCGCCAGGCGCGTTGGTACTCGCAGTGGCGCTGTTCTACGGATGGGCAGACCAGTTGTCGGTGTCAATCGTCGCCCGTCAGGCGATGCTGCGCTACACCGCCATCTTCGCGGTGCTCGCCGTCGTGTGGTTCGCGCTGCGTCTGGTCGACGCCATTTCCGATATCGCCATCCACCGCATGCAGAAGCGCCAGCAGCGTCAGGTGATCTCGGTGATCACCTTGATGCGCCGCGCCGCCAAGATCCTGCTGCTGGCGTTCTCGGCGGTAGGCATCCTGGATACCTTCGGCATCAATGTGACCACCGGGATCGCGGCCCTGGGCGTCGGCGGTATCGCACTGGCGCTGGGTGCGCAGAAAACGGTGGAGAACCTGGTGGGCAGCGTCACCTTCATCGCCGACCGGCCAGCGCAGATCGGTGACTTCGTCCGGGTCGGCGACGTGGTCGGGACGATAGAGGATATCGGCATCCGCTCGACTCGCATTCGCACCAATGCCCGAACACTGGTGACGATTCCCAACGGCGATCTGTCGTCGCGCGAGGTGGAGAACTTCGCGGTGCGCGACCGTTTCCTCTTCAATCCGGTGATCGGCGTGGAGTATTCGCTGTCGGCCGCCAAGCTGCGTGAAGCGATACGTATCGTGCAGCAGGTGCTCGCGAGCCACGAGCACATCGCCGAGGGCTCGCGGGCGCGCCTGAGCAACTTCGGCGAAAGCTCGCTGGACATCGAAGTGTTCTCGTACATCGACGTACGCGACTTCGGCCAGAGCGTGGTGATCAAAGAGGAGTTGCTGCTGTCGATCTACGAGCGATTCGAGGAGGCGGGCATCGGCATCGCATTCCCGACGCGCACCATCACCTTTGCGGAATCTTCGCCGTTGTATGCCCGTACCGTCAGGGAGGATACGGACGAATCAGCTGTCAGATCCACCGATGCGTCGGCACGGCATGGCAGCGGCCAGCCCGGCCCTGGGACAGGTCGCTGAGGTCGGTATTCAGCGCACCGGCTCCGGCGTGCTGCGATACCAGACCGGCCAGTCGTCCGGCAGGCCGGCGCAGCGTTTCTGTTCGCGGTAATCGACCAGCGAGAACGCATTGCCGTCGAAGCGCTGGGTGACGCGATAGCCGCAGCGGCGATCTGCGTCTGCGGGGGCGTCGAAGCGCAGGGTGCCGGTGGTTGGGTCAAGCTCGGGCGATGCCCAGCCCGGCGCACTCGACGCCCACGCGCCAGGCGCCATGGTGGTGGTGGCCATCTCGGGCTCTGCACGCAGCGTGCGGTCTACCTTGAAGCCCATGAACCAGCTGCGTTTGCCGTCGCGCTTGCATTCCAGCAGCACCAGCACGTGCGAATCGGTCAGCGGGTGGGCGCGGTCGCGCGGGTCGGCGGGACGCTCGCCGGCGCAGGCGTCGTTCACCCATTTTCCGCGTGCGGTCTGGGTGGCTTCCAGCACACCGGCTTCGACCGGCCGGGTCGACAGCGCACGGGTGGGCACGCGTGGCATGGCACGCGGAGCGGGGGCGCGGACCTCGGGCAGCGGGCCTTTGCGGATCAGTGCGCCCTCGGTGTCCAGCCGGCGCTGCTGGGCGTCCATGGACAGCAAGGCCGCCGTCATGCCGGACAGCGAGATAGTCGCGTCGCCGGCGCGAGGCCCGAGCGAAAGCTGGCTGGCGTTGCGCAGCGCGTCCACCACGTACTGGCCGTATTGCCCGTCCAGCACGAACTGGCTGCCACCCTGGCGGCGCGCGGCATGGCCCCAGTCGATGGCTTCCGACAAGGGCGTTTCCTGGCCGTCGACCCGAAAGTCTTCGACGTGCAGTTCACCTGCGCTGCTCAGCCGCACCAGCGTGGGCGTGCCGGGACCGGCTTCGCGCGTCAGGCGCAAGGCCGCGCGGCTCCCGTCGACCAAGGCGCTCGCCTCGCAGCGCCCCAGGTTGTCGCAGGCCAGTGTCCAGTCCTTGTACTCGGCGTAATACGGGTCGATGTCCTCGGCCGCCGCCAGCGCGGGCGAGACAAGCACGGTGGTCATCAGCAGGGCACGAAGACGGCGCATGGGCATGGCGGGCTCGGAGGGCGTGGGGAAATCAATTATGGCCGGGGCAATTGATGGTGTTGGTGCAAGCATGTTTGAAGACGTGACAGCGGGGTGCTGCACTTAGACGCGGCGTATGCGCCGGTGCTGTGGGCTGCTGCTTGCTTACCGCTGACGGTATGGCTCGAGCTGGGCACGACATGAGGATGCGGCGGGCGTCTTTGGTTCGTTATATATTGCGGAACATAACGCTTGGGGTTTTTTTTGGATCTCTTTGTCTTTTGCGCTGCCCCTCTATTTGCCATTGCCAGCTGTCCGTCGCGACGGCTGATTCCCGGCCTAGTGCTTCCTTTCTCCAGGTTCTTCTCATGAAAAAACGTGTGATCCCGTTTGCACTGTCCCTGCTCGCTGCCATTGCCTCGCCCGCCATCGCCGCCGAGGTGCAGGTGGCTGTTGCCGCCAACTTCACGGCGCCGGTGCAGGCCATTGCGGCCGAATTCGAGAAAGACACGGGCAACAAGGTGGTGACTTCCTTCGGCGCCACCGGCCAGTTCTATGCGCAGATCAAGAACGGCGCGCCGTTTGAGGTGTTCCTGGCCGCCGACGACAGTACGCCGGCCAAGCTGGAAGCCGAGAAGGCCGTCGTTCCCGGCAGCCGCTTTACTTACGCCACCGGCAAGCTGGCGCTGTGGTCGGCCAAGGAGGGTTACGTGGATGACAAGGGCGAGGTGTTGAAGAAAAACGAATACGCCCACCTGTCGATCGCCAATCCCAAGACTGCACCGTATGGGCTTGCTGCCACGCAGGTGCTGGCCAAGCTTGGACTGACCCAGACGGTGGCGTCGAAGCTTGTTGAAGGGCAGAACATATCGCAGGCCTACCAGTTCGTTGCCAGTGGCAATGCAGAACTGGGGTTTGTTGCGCTGTCGCAGATCTATAAAGATGGCAAGATCTCGGGCGGATCGGCCTGGGTCGTGCCGGACAACATGCATGAGCCCATCAAGCAGGACGCCGTCATCCTGGACAAGGGCAAGGACAACCCGGTCGCCAGGCAATTTGTCGATTATCTGAAAGGCCCGAAGGCGGCAGCCGTGATCAAGGCTTACGGCTACGCGCTATAAGCTGTCGGATGAGAGGAGGGCTGAATCGAGGCCCCGGCTTCTTGTCACGAGCGTCTCTCGTTGACCGGGTTTCCGTTGGTCAGCATGTTCCTGGCATTGCGTTGCTGGGCTTTTTGGGATGTCGTTCTTCTGATTTCGTGCTCTTGACCTTGTTGTCTCGACCTCATCCTTCTGACTTCTCAACCCTGACTTCATGCCCCTGACCAGCGCCGACTTTGCCGCCATCTGGCTGACGCTGGAACTGGCATCGCTCACCACCTTGATCCTGCTGCTGGTCGGCACGCCGATCGCCTGGTGGCTGTCGCGCACCAACTCGCGCATGAAGGGGCCGATCGGCGCCATCGTTGCACTGCCGCTGGTGCTGCCGCCAACCGTCATCGGCTTCTATTTGCTGGTGACCATGGGCCCGCACGGGCCGGTGGGCAGGTTCACGCAAAGCCTCGGCCTGGGAACCTTGCCTTTCACCTTTGCCGGACTGGTGGTGGGATCGGTGTTCTATTCCTTGCCCTTCGTGGTGCAGCCTTTGCAGAACGCGTTCGAGGCCATCGGCAAGCGCCCGCTGGAAGCCGCCGCCACGCTGCGCGCAAGCCCCTGGGACACCTTCATCTCGGTGGTCCTGCCGCTGGCGCGACCGGGCTTCGTCACCGCGGGCATCCTGGGCTTTGCGCACACCGTGGGCGAGTTCGGTGTGGTGTTGATGATCGGCGGCAACATCCCCGGCAAGACGCGGGTGGTGTCGGTGCAGATCTTCGACCATGTGGAAGCACTGGAATATGCACAGGCGCATTGGCTGGCCGGCGGCATGGTGGTGTTCTCCTTCCTGATTCTGTTGGTGCTGTATTCCAGTCGCCGTGGCGCCCGCGATCTGACATGACGCTGCCGATCCCGAACGCCGTGACCACTGCTGACGCCCGTATCGAAGCCCGCTTCGTGGTGCGCCACGCGGACTTCTCGCTCGATGTCGATCTGAATTTGCCGGGGCGCGGCGTCACCGGCCTGTTCGGCCATTCGGGCTCGGGCAAGACCACCTGTCTGCGCTGCATGGCAGGCCTGGTGACGCCCGATTCGGGCTACCTGTGCGTGAATGGCGAAGTCTGGCTGGATTCCGATGCCGGCATCTCGCTGCCCACCCACAAGCGCCCGTTGGGCTATGTGTTCCAGGAGCCCAGTCTGTTCCCGCACCTGAGCGTCCTGCGCAATCTGCAATTTGGCCAGAAGCGGGTGCCGGCCAGCGCGCATCGGGTGCAGCTGGAACAGGCAACCGAACTGCTTGGCATCGATCATCTTTTGGCCCGCATGCCCGCAAGTCTGTCGGGCGGCGAACGCCAGCGTGTGGGCATTGCGCGTGCGCTGCTCACCAGCCCGCGTCTGTTGCTGATGGACGAGCCGCTGGCCGCGCTGGATCTGAAGCGCAAGCGGGAAATTCTGCCCTACCTGGAACGCCTGCACGACGAACTGGATATCCCCGTGATCTACGTCAGCCATTCGCCCGAAGAAATGGCGCGCCTGGCGGACCATCTGGTGGTGCTGGACGCAGGCAAGGTGATCGCCAATGGCCCGATCGCCGACACCTTGTCGCGGCTCGACCTGCCCGCTGCACGCACCGACGAGGCCTCGGTCGTGGTGGCGGGCAAGGCCAGCGATTTCGATGCTGCCTACGGCTTGCTGACCGTACAGTTGCCCGCCACGACCAGCACCTTGCGCCTGGTGCACGGGGCAATCCCGGTGGGACAGTCGGTGCGCGTGGCTGTCAAGGCACGCGACGTCAGCCTCAGCACCGGTGAGCAGGACGACGGCAGCATCTTGAACCGCCTGCCGGTGTCAGTATTGGAAGTCGCCGCTGCCGACCATCCGAATCACGTCATGGTGCGTCTGGACGCCGATGGCACCTTGCTGCTGGCACGCATCACGCGTTATTCCAGCGACCGCCTGGCGCTTGTGCCGGGCATGCGTGTGTGGGCGCAGATCAAAGCAGCCTCGCTGCTCGCCTGACGCGTCCTGCCATGCAGACACCCATGCAAACTCCCGTGAAACACAACGTCCTGGATCCCAGGAAGCACCCGTGGCGATTCATCTGCGTGGTGCTTGGCGCCGCGCTGCTGGTCTTCCTGATGCTGATGGGCTGGGTGGGGCTTGCCTTCCTGATGAACCAGGACAAGGCACACCCGGCGGGGCCAGGGGTCGTCTTCAATTACCTGCTGGTGTCGATGCTGAGTATCGCCGGATTGCCCTTTTTCCACTGGGCCTTGCTGCGCCATCACTGGCTGCAGGAACAGCGCCGGCTGGCGGGCAAGCCCCATGATCCGAACGAGACCATTGCGGCTGCCATGATTGCAGCCGAACCCTTGCCCAAGACCCGCAAAACCTGGCGTCAGCGCCTGCTGTACGTGGGCTTGTATGTCTATGGCGTGGGCTTTCTGATGACGGTGTTCGGGCCGCTGGACAATCTACGCTGGCTGGTCCGTGTCATGGCGCGTGTCACCAATGGCAGTGCGTCTGCCGCCAGCCTGGCAAACCTCGTGGTATTTGTGTCTGTCGGACTGATGTTGCTCGTGCTGCTTTCCCTGGTGCTGGATCGTGAGCGCAAAGGGATAGAAAAGGGGCAGCTCGATCCTGACGAAGCACTGCGGCTGCGCATGAAGCAGCAGTGGCTGTACGCCTTCATGGCCGCGCTCGGCGTCACTGTGTTCCTGTGTTTTTTTGCGGGCCGGCTGACAGCCGCGCAATTTTCCTGATTTGCTTGCGTGCCGATTCAACGCAGCGTCGCCGGCCTGACTTGTCCAGCCGCGCACGCACGGTCTACATTGCCAGCACGCCCGGCCGCCTGCGGCCTTTTCCGGAAACCATCATGCGATCGTGCGCATGCCTGCGGTGCCAACCGTGAACTCTCCCAAGCAACCGCCTGCCACGGCAGAAGTGCGCTTTCGCTTGCGCATCCGCCAGGACGACAGCATCGCCATCGGCCCGGGCAAAGTCGCATTGCTGGAAGCCATCCAGCTGCACGGATCGATCTCGGCCGCGGCGCGCAGCCTGGGCATGTCCTATCGGCGTGCCTGGGTGCTGATCGACGAATTGAACCAGGCACTGGCCTCGCCCGCCACGGCGTCCGAGCAAGGCGGGCAGCGCGGCGGCGGCAGCGCGCTTACGCCGGTGGGTGACGAGATCATCCGCCTGTACCGCAGCATCGAGCGCGACGCGTATCAAGCTTGCGCCGCCGATATCGGCACGCTGACATCCTTGTTGAAGACCCCATGAAACCCATCGTGCTCGATCCCAAGAATCGCCCGTGGATGTTCATCGGCTTGATTGCGCTGCTGATGCTGGCCGTCTTCCTGATGTTGATGCTGTGGATCGGGCTGACGCTGTGGTTGAACCAGGACCCGGCCAGGCCCGTGTCGGCCAATGTGATCTTCAACTACATGCTGGTGTCGTTGCTGACTTTCGTCGGCTTGCCGCTGTTTCATCGTGCCGCCTTGCGGCATGGCTGGCGACGCGAACAACGGCGCCTGTCGGGCATGCCGGTCGACCTCAACGATGTACCGGGCCGGGGCATGCCAATGCCGGATCCGGTGCCCAAGACGCGCAACAGCTGGCAGCAGTGGGTGCTCTACACCGCCTTGTATGTCTATGGCATGGGCTTTCTGATGCTGGCTTTCGGGCCCTTGTCCAACCAGGTGTGGATGAAGCAGTTCATTGCGCGCTACAGCGCCGGTTCTGCATCGGCTGGCAGCCTGGTGAACCTGATCTTTTTCGCATCGGCGATCATTCCCTTGCTGGTGATGCTGTTCGTGCTGGACCGCGAGCGCAAGGCCATCGAACGGGGCGATTTCGACGCTGTCGAGACCGTGCGGCTGCGCATGAAGCACGAGTGGCTGACGTCCTTCCCGCTCGCGCTGTCGACGGCTGGTTTCCTGTGCTACGTGGTGAGCAGCCTGACAGCGCGGTATTTGTGAGCCTTGGGGAACTGAGCTTCCAGCCCCCCACGCTTTACGCAATGCCGCCGTTGGCGCGCAGGATCTGCCCGTTGACCCATCCGGCATCGGGCCCGACCAAAAAGGACACCACGCCGGCGATGTCGTCGGGCTGGCCCAGGCGTTCCAGCGGCGACATCTTGGCGAAATTCGCGATCTGTTCGGCGGTCTTGCCACGGGTGAACAATTCGGTTTCGACCGGGCCCGGGGCGACTGCATTCACCGTGATCTGGCGGCCGCGCAGCTCTTTCGCAAACACGTGGGTGAAGGATTCCACGGCCGCCTTGGTGGCGTTGTAGATCGCGTAACCCGGCAGGTTCATGGCCAGCGCGCTGCTGGAGAAATTCACGATGCGTCCGCCGTCGTTCAGGCGCTTGGCCGCTTCGCGCAGCGTGTTGAAAGTGCCGCGCACATTGATGTCGAAGGTCTGGTCATACAGTTCGTCACTGGTGTCGGCCAGCGGCGTGGTCTTGAGGACGCCGGCATTGTTCACCAGCACGTCCACGCGTCCCAACTGCGCTTCGGCTGCGTCGAACAGCGCACGCACCTCATCGGGCTTGGCCACATCGGCTTTGACGGCGATCGCCCGTTGGCCTTGTGCCTTCAGGTCGGCAACCAGTGCCTCGGCTTCTGCCGCGCTGGACGCGTAGTTGATGACGACGGCAAAGCCGTCCTGGGCCAGGCGCCGGGCAAGCGCTGCACCGATGCCGCGCGAGGCGCCGGTGACGATGGCAACGCGATTTGCTTGTGTCGAGCTCATGGGGTTTCCTTCAAAGGTGGGGTGGGGGAATGGCTGAATTGCTGGTGGAACGAATCATGAATCATTCCAGCTGAAAGATAATCATCGGTAAATGGCCAATACCATTCGAATCACTTCAACAATCAACTGACAAGCAGGCGACCATGGACCGGTTCCAGGAAATGCAGGTCTTCATCCGCATCGCCGAGCGCCTGAGCTTTTCCCAGGCCGCCGACGACTTGCAGATTCCCCGCGCCACCGTCACCAACCTGATGCAGCGCATGGAAACCCGCCTGGGCACGCGCCTGCTGGAGCGCACCACACGCACGGTGCGGCTGACGCAAGATGGGGAAGCCTATCTGCGTCGCTGTGTGCGCCTGATTGCCGATCTGGAAGAAGCCGAAGCTTCGTTCAACAATGCCGCGCCGCAAGGCATGCTGCGCGTGAACCTGCAGGGCACGCTGGCCAAGCATGTGGTGGTGCCTGCCTTGCCAGAATTCGTGGCCATGTACCCGGCCATCGAACTGCATATCGGCGAAGACGATCGCCTGGTTGATCTGGTGAAAGAAGGGATCGACTGCGTGCTGCGGGCGGGCAATCTGCAGGACTCGTCGATGATCGGCCAGCGCGTCGCCGTGATGGAACAGGTAACGGTGGCAAGTCCCGCTTACCTGCAGAAACATGGCGTACCCACTACATTGGACGAACTGGCCGGGCATTGCGCGGTCAACTATGTATCGAGCGCCAGCGGCAAGGCCGTGCCGCTGGAGTTCGTGACGGCGGGGCCAGGTGATCGGGAAGGGGTCGAGAGCCAAGGCCGGATCACTGCCATCCACCTGCCTGGCGTGGTGTCGGTCACGGGTGCAGATCTGTACACCGGGTCGGCCGTGGCCGGCCTGGGCTTGGTCCAGGTGCCGACGTACCGGATTGCCAGCGAGCTGGCCGCCGGCCAACTGAGAATCGTGCTGCCCGGCTTTCCGCCGCCGCCCATGCCGGTGACCGTGATGTATCCGCAAAACCGTCAGTTGTCGTCGCGGGTGCGGGTGTTTTCGCAGTGGCTGCGTACGCTGTTTCGCGACGCCAGGTGGCAGGGGTAGGGCGCATGCCCTCCAAGTTCAGAACGGCGAGTCCAGGAGTGTCGAATTGAAGAAGGTATTTCCGCAGATAGTTGCAGCGACTGCGCTGGCAATGGCAGGCATGGGGCCGGCATGGAGCCAGGCGATCCCGCCGCCCAGCACGCCCTTTGCCGTCGAGCAGATCGTCGGTGACTGGCAGGTGGTGGGCGTGCTGGTGGCAGGCGGCCCGATCCAGGCCCTGGTCACCAACGATCCAACCTATATGGGCCGTCGCCTGTCGATTTCCCCGACCCGCATCGCGTGGGCCGCCAAGGGCAGTTCACGTGGCGAGTCCTGCGATACGCCCTCGATACAGGCGCTGGGCAGCAGCCTGGAAAACGCATTGGGCGACACGCCGCCCGCAGAGATGTCGCCTGCGCTGCGGGCCGCGCCGGCCTACACCGTGGCGTGCCAGGAAAAGGGCTGGGGCCCGACCAGCGGCGCCGTGCTGGCGTATCCGGAGAACGGACGGCTGACGCTCACCTGGTATGACAACGCGGTGCTGCTGTTGCAGCCGGCGGGGAAGTAGCAGGACGGCACCGGCTCGGCACAGGTGAGCCGAGCCAGGCACGCATGCGCCGCGCCAAGTCAGTCAAGCCAGCGAGCCGATTCAGGGCTGGCACGCTGGCCTGATACCGCCTTTTATGCGCCGTCCGGCGGCGCCACCAACGCACCTTCCACACCGTGCCGCTGCAAGGCCTCGGCCACGAAGCCGCTGGCCTTCATTTCCTCCACGTACGCACGCAGCATTTGCGCGGCAGCCTCGCCGCGCGATTTCGGCACGCCCATGGCTTGCTGGATCACCATGAACCGCCCGGGCAGCAGGCGCATGCCGCCGACACGGGCGGCGTCGGCTTCCAGCTGCTGGCGGACACCCGCGGCAAGTTCCAGATTCTGCGCAATGAAGGTGTCCACGACCGCAGGCGATGTGGGCGCATGGACCAGGTCGGCATGTTTGAGCGCTCGGCTCAGAAACAGGTCATAGGCGCTGCCCTTGCCGACGGCAATGCGGTGACCATGGCGATCGGCGTCGTCCGGGTGCTGCAGGGGTGAATCCTGGCGCACCAGGTACCAGCCTTCGATCAGCACGTAAGGGGCGGTGAAGGCGATCTTCTCGCCGCGCAGCGGATCGATCGCAAAGAAGCCGATGTCTGCGTCGTCGGCCGCGACGGTGGCGGCCGACTTGCCGGCAGTCGGGAAGGCAATCAGTTCAAGTCCCACGCCCAGGCGCCTGGCAAAGCCGCGCGCAAGGTCCACCGAGATGCCGGCGGGTGCACCCGACGCGGGGTCGGTATAGGCAAGCACGGGGTTGCCCAGGTTGATCGAGGCACGCAGCACGCCGGTGGGCGCAAAGGCGGCAATCAGGGCTTTGTCGACGCGGGGATCGGCAGTCGTGGCGTTGGCGGTGTTCACGTGGGTGGTGCTCCGTCAGTGCTTGGGGTTGAGTCTGCTCGGTCTTCGGCTTTCGGGTTGGCGTGTGGCTGCTGGCTGCATTGAACGGTAGGAAGGACCTGCCTGCACACGGTTCATGCGACAAACGGTATGGGTGGATTACAAGCCAAGGATGTGACAGATCAGTGATGTGACACACCAGGGCGCGACAGCCCACCAGGGTGATAAGCGCGACAGCAGGAGCCTGCCCTGCGTGTTTACCAGGATTTCTCTGGGATTTTTTATTACCAAGAATGCAGGTTGGCGGGGGCTTCATCGACGCGGCGTGCCGCGTCGGCCCATCCGCCGACCGGAGATCTGCATGCCTGGCCTGTCCGATTTCCCCCGCCGCCGTGTATTGGCCGCGACACTTGGTGCGCTCGTCCTTCCTCTGTGCAAATCGGCACGCGCGCAGGTGCCGCTGCCCTTGACCATCATCGCCCCGGCGGGCGCAGGCGGCGGCTGGGACACCGCCGCGCGTGCCTTGCAGCAAGTGCTCAACGTCACCGGCATCGCGCGCAACGTGAAGGTCACCAACGCACCGGGGGCGGGTGGCACGGTGGGCCTGACGCAGTTCGCGGGCAGTGCGCGCGGTGACGGCAACCAGTTGCTGATGACGGGCTTCACGATGGTCGGTGCGGTGCTGGTCAATCAGGCGCCGACGGGCCTGGATGCGGTGACCCCGATTGCCCGGCTGACCGACGATCCACTGGTCGTCGTGGTGCCTGCCGATGCGCCTTACCAGACGCTTGCGGCGCTGGCCGCCGCGATGAAAGCCGACACCAGCAAAATCGCCTGGGCCGGTGGCTCGGCCGGCGGCCCCGATCACATCCTGGCCGGCCTGCTGACCAAGGCCGCAGGCGGCGATCCCGCCAGGCTCGACTACCGGCCTTTCTCGGGCGGCGGCGACGCGCTGGCCGAGCTGCTCAGTGGACGCGTGACCGCAGGCATATCCGGCTACAACGAGTTCGAAAGCCAGATCAAGACCGGCAAGCTGCGGGCCTTGGGTGTGTCCACCGCGCAGCACATCGACGGTGTGGCCATCCCCACGCTGAAGGAAGGCGGCCTGAACGTGACGCTGAGCAACTGGCGTGGCGTGGTGGGCGGCCCTGGCCTGAACGAAGGACAACGCGCCGCCCTGTCCTCGGCGGTCTACCGGGCGCTGAGCTCGCCCGAGTGGGCGCGCATCCGGCAGGCGCGCAAGTGGACCGATGCGTATCTGTCGCCCGAGGACTTTGCCGCCTTCCTGAAGGCGGAGCAGATCCGGGTGAGGGAAGCGCTGAGCGCCATCGGCCTGATCAAATGAATGGTGCTGCCTGCTGATTTCAACGCAGCGTCATCGTCGCCGCGACCACCCGGAAGGTCGGCATCAACTGCCGCCAGGCATCCTTCGACAAGGTGTCTGGCCGATGCGTGGCGCCTGTCCCCAGCTTGTCGAAGCGGTCGCCCTTGCAGGCGAATACGATGCTGTTGGTCAGGTCATCGTCCAGGACTTCGAACACGCTGCTGCCAAAGCTTTCCCGAATGCGGTTCACGAATTCGCCTTGCTGCGGGTCGCTCAGGTGCAGGTTCACCACCATGATGCCGCCCTCGCGCAGGTAGGCGTGGCAGGCGTCGTAGAAGTCCTGCGAACTCAGTTGTGCGGGCACGCCCTTGCGGTCGAAACCGTCGACCAGCAGCACGTCGGCATAGTCCTGCTTTTCTGTGACGAACTGCGCGCCATCGGCTTCCAGGATGGTGAAGCGCGCGTCGTCTTTCGGCACCCGGAACTGGTCGCGCAGCGCGATCACGTCAGGGTTGATTTCGACGACCTCGATCTGCGCCTTGGGCAGGTAGCGATAGCAGAACTTCGGCAGCGAGCCCCCGCCCAGTCCGATCATCGCAATGCGTTCGGGCGTGCTGTTGAACATCAGGAAGGCCATCATCATCCTGGTGTATTCGAGGTCCAGCGCATCGGGTTGCAGCAGGTTCATCCTGCTTTGCATTTCGGGCGCGGAGAAGTGCAGGATCCTGCTGCCCTCGATGTCCTCGACGACCGGGGGGACAAGCAAAGGCTGGGCGGATGTGGCGGGCATTGGCGGCTTCAGGTGGACGGGTAAAGGGCTATTCCAACAAACCCCGGGCGCCACGTCCACTGCCACCATGCGTTGCATAAAAAAACAAACATGCCGCGGTGCCGAAGAGAACGCCCCGTGCCTGTTCAATCGGGGGTAAGGCTCCGGCGATAGAAACCACTGATGTCGGACCCCATGCCGCAATAGCGGGCCGCGGCGCCCTTGTCCTGAATGAACGCACCTTCCGGCGTCACGCGCACCTGAACGACCGGGGGGTTGGCGCCGACGTCGGCGGCGGTCATGGTGTTGAGTTCCCCTTCGAACGGGACCACGCGCGCGGCGATGACGTCTTGGGCGTCCTGCGGACCGACCGCCTGCAATTCGCAGTCCGCAGCCGTCGCAGCCCCGTTCGGAAGGCCGCCGGCGCGCAGCGCGATACGCCAGCCGCCGCCCTCGCGGCTCAAGGCCATGGCCGCGCTGGCCGGTTTATCGCGCTTGAACATGGCCTCGGGGGGAACATCCCACGCGTTCGTTTTTTGCGGCGTCGCGCGATGAGTGGCCTGCGGCGCTTCGGGCACGGCCTTGGCCGGGGCACTTTGGACAGGAGACAGAATGCCGCCCATGACGTTCAGAACAACGATGGCGGCAACAGACAGGATGCGCATGAGCCCTCAAAAAAATAGTCGCGTAGAGCCAGAAAGCATACTCACAAATGAAGGCCGACCACCTCAGCGGTCTGGATGGTGAGCATCAGGGATGCGCCGGGCTTCGGAGATGGTCGATCCAGGAAATGGCGGGCGCGTTTCTGATCGCTGTTTCACTGGTCACGATCTGGAACTTTTGCAGCCCAGAAATCCGTATCGATCGCGGTAAAGTCTCGGGCTATCGATGACCACCCTTGATCCATGGAGACCCCATGAAGTCGCGTACCCTATCTATTGCCTGCGCCGCGCTGGCCTTCAATGGCCTCATGGCCACCTGCGTCCAGGCGGACGAGATCAAGCCGGATAAAGCCCGACCGTCGGCTGCGGCCGGCGCGCCGTCGACGGCAGCGCCTGCCGCCCCGCAGGCAAGGGAAAAGGCCCCACCTGCGCTGTCCCGTTATGTGGGCAAGCATCCCTTCGACGCGGTGCAGGGCGTCACTTTCTTCCAGCATCCTGCGGTTCGCGCAGCGATCATCGCCTCTGGCGTCGATCGGGAAACCCAGAAGTCGATCTTTTTCGACGACAACGTGGTTGGCGTGGTCACAAAAACGCGAGGACGCTTGCTGCTCCATGGCTATGATCCGGCCGGCGCCGGCTCGACCAACTGGGCCATCCTGATGATCCCGGACGGCAGCAAGGCGGCGGTCTGCTATTCCACAGGCGTGATCCCCGACAAGCAGGGCGCGGACTGGTATTACGGAGGGGATCTGGTCTTCACCCTCTACGAAACTTGCCCCAGTGAAGAGGGTGACATGGAGTCGCTGAGCAACTGGCCGATCGGGCCTATCCCGGGCTGATCAGACGCCGGGCTGTGGCGATCTGGTGCTCGACGCCCGGCAAACGGTCTACCGGCAGCCCGAACGCCGTGTCACTGCAGCAACTGCGCCAGAAACGCCCGGCTGCGCTCATGCTGCGGCGCCGAGAAAAACGCATCGGGCGTGTTGATCTCCACGATGCTGCCCTGGTCCATGAACACCACCCGGTCGGCCACCCGACGCGCAAAGCCCATTTCGTGCGTGACGCACAACATGGTCATGCCGTCGTCGGCCAGGCTGGCCATGGTGTCGAGCACTTCCTTGACCATTTCCGGGTCCAGCGCGGACGTCGGTTCGTCGAACAACATCACCTTCGGGTTCATGCACAGCGAGCGCGCAATCGCCACACGCTGCTGCTGGCCGCCCGACAACTGGCCGGGGTACTTGCCGGCCTGTTCGGGAATGCGTACCCGTTCCAGGTAACGCATGGCGGTTTCCGTCGCCACCTGGCGCGACTGCTTCTTCACCCACATCGGCGCCAGGATGCAGTTCTCCAGCACGGTCAGATGCGGGAACAGATTGAAGTGTTGGAACACCATGCCCACTTCGCTGCGGATCTCGTCGATGTGGCGCAGGTCGTCGGTCAGCGGCGTGCCGTTGACTTCGATGCTGCCTTGCTGATGTTCTTCCAGCCGGTTGATGCAGCGGATCATGGTGGATTTGCCCGAGCCCGAGGGCCCGCAGATCACCACGCGTTCGCCGGCGCGCACCGACAGGTTGATGTCGCGCAGCGCGTGGTACTGGCCGTACCATTTGTGCATGCCCGCAATGCGGACGGCGAGGGTGTCGGGGGCCGCGGGCTTGGTGTCGATCGTCATGTCTGTGTCCATGTCAGTGCGAGCGATGCTGGCTGTAGCGCGCTTCCAGCCACATCGAATAACGCGACAGGCTGAAGCAAATAGCGAAATAGATCGCAGCGATGAAGCAGTAGGTTTCGACGTAAGGCGTGGGCCAGGCCGGATCGGCAAGCGCTGCGCGCCCGGAACTCAGCAGGTCGAACAAGCCCACGATCAGCACCAGGCTGGTGTTCTTGATCATCACGATGGCGGTGTTGGTCAGCGGCGCCAGCACGCTGCGCAAGGCCTGCGGCAAGACCACCAGGCGGGTCATCATCCACCACGACAGGCCGAGTGCGCGGGACGCTTCGCCCTGGCCGCGCGGCAGCGACTGCAGGCCGCCGCGCACCACTTCCGCCAGGTAGGCGGCCGAGAACACCGTGAGTGCTGCGCCGGCGCGCAGCAGGCCGTCGATCGACATGCCGTCCGGCAGCATCAGCGGCAACAGGATGGACGCGACGAACAGCAGGCTGACCAGTGGCAGGCCGCGAATGATCTCGATCACGCCGATGGACAGCATTCTTGGCACGGGCATTTCCGCACGGCGACCCAGCGCCAGCAGGATGCCCAGCGGGAAGCCCGCGCCCAGCGCGAACACCGCCAGCAACAAGGTCACCGGCAGGCCGCCCCAGGCGGCGGTAGGTACCCCCGCCAGGCCAAGCACGCCACCGCGCATCAGCAGCAAGACGGTGACGATGCCAACGAACCACGCCAGTACCAGGCGCTTGCCCCAGCACACCGGTGGCAGGCTGGCCGCGCCCAGTACCAGCAGAATCACGCTGGTCAGCGCGGGCCGCCACTGTTCGCCCGGCGGGTAGATGCCGAACAGAATCTGGCGCAGCTTTTCCGACAGGAAGGCCCAGCATGCGCCGCTGGCCGCACGGCAGGCGGCCGCATCGCCATCGGGCCAGACGGCGTGCAGCACGCCCCAGTTGATGGTCTTGCCGAGGGCCACCGCCAGCAAGGCCAGCGTGGCCACGGTAGCGATTGCGGTAATGGCATCGCCGAACAAACGGTGCCACAGTGTGACGGTATTGGTGGTGGGCGGCAGCGCCTGCGGGGGCTGCGTGGCGAGGTAAGCGTGGGTCATCGTTGCACCAGCGCCAGGCGGCGGTTGTAGAAGTTCATCAGCACCGATACCGTCAGGCTGATCGTCAGGAACACACCCATCAGAATCAGGATGCCTTCGATGGCCTGGCCGGTCTGGTTGATGGTGGTGGCCACCACGAAGGACAGGTCGGGATAGCCCACGGCCAGGGCCAGCGTGGAGTTCTTGATGATCGACAGGTATTGGCTGGTCATCGGCGGCAAGATGATGCGCAGCGCCTGCGGGAACACGATCAATCGCAGCAGATGCCAGCGGCGGATGCCGAGCGAGCTGCCGGCTTCCCATTGCCCGCCGGGCACCGCATCGATGCCGCTGCGGATGATCTCGCCCGAGAAGGCGGTGGAATAGAACACCAGGCCGATCAGCAAGGCGGTGAATTCCGGGGTGTAGGTGGACCCACCGGTGTAGTTCAGGCCACGCAGCGCGGGCACGTCCAGGCTGGCGCCGACGCCGCCCACCCAGGCGGCCACGCCGACCAGCACCACCGCTGCCGCCAGCGCACTGCGCACCAGCGGAAAGCGCATGCCGTGGCGCAGCTTCAGCATCGGACGCAGCATGACGGCGGCGATCACCATCAGCAGCGATACCGCAACCGCTACCCAGAACCACAGCACCTCACCGCTTAGCACCAGCTTCGGGAAGTACAGGCCGCGCACAGACAGGAACACGCCCGGCAGCGGCGACAAGGCCTGGCGCGCCGAGGGCAGGGCGACGGTCAGCATCGCATACCAGAAGAGCAGCTGCACCACCAAGGGCGTGTTGCGGATCACTTCCAGATACACGGTGGCGCTGCCCGACACCAGCGGGTGCTTGCTGCGACGGGCCAGCGCCAGGCCCAAGCCCAGCACGGTCGAAAACAGGATCACCAGCACCGAGACGAACAAGGTGTTGGTGATGCCGACCAGGAAGGCGTGGCCGAAGCTGTCGCTGGTGTCATAAGCAAGCAGGCTTTCCGAAATCGGAAAGCGCGCCGCCTGTTCCAGGAAGCCGAAACCGCTGGTGATGCCGCGCCGCGCCAGGTTGGCCTGCGCATTCCAGGCCAGCCAGCCGAGGCCACCGACCACCATCGCGATCAGCAGGGCTTGCAGACACCAGCCGCGTAGCCGCCGGTCGAACCAGATCTTGCTGAGCATGAGACGTCCCGACGCGCGACTTAGTTGAAGACGAACGGGAACATCAGCCCGCCATTGCGATACAGGCGATTGCTGCCGCGTTCGAGTTTCAGCGGGCTGCCCATGCCGACGTTGCGGTCGAAGACCTCGGCGTAATTGCCCAGTTGCTTGACGATGTTGAACGCCCACTTTTCATCCAGGCCCAGCGCCTTGCCGTTGCCCGGCTCGGTGCCCAGGAAGCGCGCAATGCGCGGGTCGTCGGACTTCAGCATGCTGTCGACGTTGGCCTGCGTGATGCCCATGTCTTCGGCTGCGATCAACACCTGGAAGGACCACTTCACGATGTCGAACCAGCGGTCGTCGCCGTGGCGCACCGCCGGCGTCAGGGCTTCGCTGTTGCCGCTGGCCGGGAAGATGATGTAGTCGTCCGGGTTCTGCGCCTGGCTCGCGCGCACCGATGCCAGTGCGGACGCATCGGTCATGATCGCGTCGCAGCGGCCCGAGAAGAAGGCCTGGCGCGAGGCGGGATTGTTGTCGAACAGTACGGGCTTCAAGTTCAGCTTCAGCTTCTTCGACAGGTCGGCCACCGTCACTTCATTGGTCGAGCCGGTCTGCACGCAGACGGACGCGCCATTCATCTCTGCCGTGCTCTTGATGCCCAGGTCCTTGCGCACCATGAAGGCGTCGTACTCGTAGTAGTTCGGCGTGGTGAAGTTCAGGCCGTTGGCATCGCGGCGCAGCGTCCATGAGGTCGTGCGCGGCAGCACGTCGATCTGTCCAGTCTGCAGCGCGGTCAGGCGTTGCTGGCCGTTCAGCGGCACGAAACGCGCCTTGTCCTTGTCGCCGAAAACGGCCACGGCAATCGCGCGGCAGGTATCGACATCCAAGCCCTTCCAGTTGCCTTGCGCATCCGGCGAGCTGAAGCCCACCGTGCCCTGGCTGGCGCCGCACAGCACGTGGCCGCGTGCGCGCACTTGTTCGAGGGTATTGCTGGTGACGACGTCGGGGGCGGTCTGCGCATGGGCGGACCAGGCAGCACCGAGCAAGAGCAGGGCGCAGATCTTTTTCAAAGCGAACATGGTGTGTCTCCTCGCTGTCCCGTTATGTGGTGTTCAGCGTGTTGGGTTGATAGGGGTCAGTCGATGCGACGGGTGGCTGCAAGCCGCGCGAACAAGGTCTGCAGGTCTTCGCGCAGGTCTTCCGGGTCTTCCAGACCGATGCTGATGCGCAGCAGAATCGTCGATGCGTCCCACTTGCTCAGCTGGCGGTCGCCCGAGATTTCCATCGGCGCGATCAGGCTGTGCGTGCCGCCCCAGGAAGCACCGATCGAGAAGAACTTCATGGCGGTCAGCGCGTCCGACAGGCCGGCCTCGTAGCCACGCTTCAGCTGCACGGTGAACACGCCGCTTGCGCCGATGAAATCGCGCTTCCACAGCTCGTGACCGGGGCAGGACGGCAGGGCAGGGTGCAGCACGCGCTCGGCAGCGGCATGGCTGGCCAGTGCCTGTGCCATCTCCAGCGCGACGCGGCTTTGGTGTTGCACGCGCACGCCGAGCGTTTCCATGCCACGCAGCACCAGGAAGCAGTCGTCCGGCGACACGCCCATGCCCAGCATGCGCATGGTGTCCTTCAGGCGCCGATGCAGCTCCACCGTGCTGACCGAGATCGATCCCATGAAGACATCGGAATGGCCCGCGATGTACTTGGTGATCGCTTCCATCGAGAAATCCACCCCATGCGCCAGCGGCTTGAACAGCAGCGGCGTGGCCCAGGTGTTGTCGCAACCAACCAGCGCGCCACGCGCATGCGCAGCGGCCACAATCGCAGGAATGTCCTGGATTTCCATGGTGGTGGAACCGGGCGATTCGACCCAGACGAGCTTCACGCTGTCGTCCAGCAGATCGGCAATGCCGGCGCCGATGGCCGGGTCATAGGTGCGATAGCCGATGCCGCGCGCTTCCAGGTAATTGACCGCGAAGCCGCGCACCGGCGGGTAGGTATTGTCCGGGATCAGCACCGTGTCGCCCGGGCGCAGCACGGTCAGCAGGATCACCGCGATCGCGGCCTGGCCCGAGGGCAACAGCGCGGTGCGCACGCCTTGTTCCAATGCCGTCAGACGGGCTTCCAGCGCGCGCGTGGTGGGCGTGCCATGCAGGCCGTAGGTGAAGCCATCGGGACCGCGCTTCTTGCGCTCGGCATAGGCCTGCGCATCAGGAAAGACGATGGTCGTCGCGCGATGCGTGGCCGTCGACAGGCTGACGAATCCCTCGCTCGAGGTGGCGGGGTTGTTCACGCAATGGGATAGGTCTCGCATGGGTGCTCCGGAGATGATGGCCGAAGCATACGAAGGTCAGCACTTGCAAAACAATGACGAAAACGTTCGAGTCTATGCATAATCCTGATAGCTGCCCTGAACGCGCCGGGTTTTCAGTAGCTCATTGGGATCGCCATGAACTTCAAACAGCTGGATGCCTTTCGCATGGTGATGACCAGCGGCTCCGCCTCGCAGGCGGCAGACCTGCTGCAGGTCTCGCAACCGGCGATCAGCCGCAGCATCCATGACCTGGAAACCGACCTGGGCTTCGCGCTGTTCGACCGGGTGCGTGGACGGCTGGTGCCCACCGCCGAAGCCAAGCTCTTCTTCCGCGATGTCAGCGCCTCCTTCATCGGCCTGGATCGCCTGCGGGCGAGTGCCGCGCGCATCCGCGATTTCGGCTCGGGCGAGATTCGTATCGCGTGTCTGTCGGCGCTGGGCCTGTCGCTGGTGCCGCATGCGCTGAAGCTGTTCCTGGACACGCACCCGTCGATTGCCGTCACCTTGCAGATCATGACCTCGCAGGCCGTGCGCAACGTGGTGGCCGAAGGCAAGTTCGACCTGGGCCTGGTTGCGGACGAAGTGGATTTGTCCGGCATCGATCATCAGACCTTCACCACACCGCGTGCGGTCTGCGCCATCCCGGCAGGGCATGCGCTGGCCGCGCGCAGCGTGATCCGCGCCGAAGACCTGCACGGCCAACGGTTCATCGCCTTGGCGCCCGAAGACACGGTGCGGCATCGACTGGAAGAATTGTTCTTGGCGGCAGGCGTGCGGCCCACGACGGTGGTGGAAACGCCGAATTCCGCCACCGTATGCACGCTGGCCATGGAAGGCATCGGCGTGGGCATCACCAACCCCTACGTGACCGAAGGCTTTGCCGAGCGCGGCGTGGTGTTCCGGCCGTTTGCGCCCGCCATTCACTTCAAGAGCCTGCTGATCTTCCGCCCCGACATGCAGAAGTCACGCATCGTGCGCGACCTGGTGGGTGCGTTGATGACGGCAAGAAATGTGAAAGCGGATCTGCATCCGCCAGTGGAGAAGGTGAGGCGGGCGAAGCGCAGCCGTAGCGCTTGAAGGAGACGCTCGGCTGCGTAGCAAAGGGCAGCTGAGCGCTGATTGAAGAAAGCGTGATTCAGGTCTTACGCTGGTTTCCTGGCGACAGGCTTGGCGCAGGCAATACCATCCAGTCTGTTCTGCAGATATGCCCGCATGTCTTCCCAAGCAATAGTCTCACCCGTGGCGAGAATTTCCAGGTAACGTTTTTCTGCAAGTTCATGAAAGTCGCTGCGGCGTTCTATCTGCTCGGTTTTTTCGGTGATGGCAGAAAGCATGAAGGCATGCGAGCTTGTGCCAGTCTGTTCGGCCAAGCGTGCAATACGTGCTTTCAAGTCGTCGGGAATGCGAACGGTGATGGTGGGCATGCGAGGGCTCCCTTGATGGATTAATGTAGCGCGCAGTAGCCCTGTCGACTGCGCCTTCTTATAACTAGCGCCCGCTGTCATCGCTCGCCGGTCCGCTTCTTGCGCACCGCTTGTTCGTTTCTGTTTCCCGACCTGTCATGCCCAAACCATCCCGTCCGCCTGTTGCCGCGTCCCCCGACGCGCTTGCTGCCACGCTTTCCCCCGACACCGGCTTCGTCCGCGTGCGCGGCGCGCGCGAGCACAACCTGAAGAACGTCGATCTGGACGTGCCGCGCAATGCGCTGGTGGTGTTCACGGGCGTGTCGGGGTCCGGTAAATCATCGCTGGCCTTCGGTACCTTGTACGCAGAGGCGCAGCGGCGTTACTTCGACTCGGTCGCCCCGTACGCGCGGCGCTTGATCGACCAGGTGGGCGTGCCGGACGTGGACAGCATCGACGGCCTGCCGCCGGCGGTAGCATTGCAGCAGCAGCGCGGCTCGCCGACGGCGCGGTCCTCGGTAGGCAGCGTGACCACCCTGTCGAATTCGCTGCGCATGCTGTATTCGCGGGCCGGGACTTATCCGCCAGGGCTAGGCCGCCTGGACTCGGATGCGTTCTCGCCGAACACGCCCACTGGCGCCTGCCCGGAATGCCACGGCTTGGGACGCGTCTACCAGGTGACCGAACAGTCGATGGTGCCGGACGACACGCTGACCATCCGCGAACGCGCGGTCGCCGCGTGGCCCCCGGCCTGGCATGGCCAGAACCTGCGCGACATTCTGGTGACCCTGGGCTACGACGTGGACACGCCCTGGAAGGACTTGCCGAAGAAGGACCGCGAGTGGATTCTGTTCACGGACGAACAGCCCACCGTGCCGGTCTACGCGGGCTTCGACGCGGATGAAGTGAAGCGCGCGCTCAAGCGCAAGGACACGCCCAGCTACCAAGGTACGTTCACCAGCGCCAAGCGCTTTGTGCTGCACACCTTCGCGACCACTCAGAGCGAGATGATCAAGCGCCGGGTCTCGCAGTATCTGGTGGGAGATCTGTGTCCCATGTGCGAAGGCAAACGCCTGCGGCGCGAGTCGCTGTCGGTGACTTTTGCCGGCATGGATATCGGCGAGCTGGCGGCGCTGCCCTTGGCGCGTGTGGCCGAGGTCTTGCGCAAGGGCGCGGCTGCGCCGGTGCGCAAGAGCAAGGCGCGTGGCAAGCAGGACGACACCCGCACGGGTGATCACGCGACCGTTGCCGGTGAGGAAGTCGCGCAGCGCATTACCCACGACTTGATTGCGCGCGTGGGCGTATTGACCGGCCTGGGCCTCGGCTACCTGTCGCTCGATCGCGGCACGCCCACGCTGTCGCCGGGCGAGCTGCAACGCCTGCGGCTGGCCACGCAACTGCACGCCAATCTGTTCGGGGTGGTCTATGTGATGGACGAGCCCTCGGCGGGCTTGCATCCGGCCGACAGCGAAGCGCTGATCGATGCGCTGGACCGTCTCAAGGCGGCAGGCAATTCGCTGTTCGTGGTGGAACACGACCTGGACCTCATCCGTCGTGCGGACTGGATCGTGGACGTGGGCCCTGCTGCCGGCGAACTGGGCGGGGAAGTGCTGTACAGCGGGCCGCCGGCAGGACTGGCCGACATCGCAGCGTCGCAGACACGACCGCACCTGTTCGACGTCGCCGAACATGCACACACGCCGCGCACGCCCACTAGCTGGCTGCGTCTGGCCAAGGTGGACCGCAACAACCTGCGCAGCATCGACGTGAGCTTCCCGGTCGGCGCATTCACCACGGTCACGGGCGTGTCCGGCTCCGGCAAGTCCAGCCTGGTCAGTCAGGTGCTGGTGGAATTGGTGGCGGGTGAACTGGGCAGCGAGATCGAGTCCGATGAGGATGACGTGGACTTGCTCGATCGCGTGAAGCCGCCTGGCAATGGCGGTCGCATCGTCGGCGGCTTGCAAGGCATCACGCGCATGGTGCGGGTCGACCAGAAACCGATCGGCCGCACGCCGCGCTCCAACCTGGCGACCTACACAGGCTTGTTCGATCACGTGCGCAAGCTGTTCGCTGCCACACCGGCCGCGCGCGCCAAGCGTTACGACGCCGGGCGTTTTTCCTTCAATGTGGCCAAGGGCCGCTGCGCGACTTGCGAAGGCGAAGGCTTTGTCAGCGTGGAATTGCTCTTCCTGCCCAGCGTGTACGCACCATGCCCCAGCTGCCACGGCGCCCGCTACAACGAGGACACGCTGAAGATCACCTATCGCGGCAAAAGCATTGCCGACGTGCTGGGCATGACGGTGGCCGGCGCCTGCGATTTCTTCGCTGAAGAAGCAGCGGTGCTGCGACCACTGAGTGTGCTGCGCGACGTGGGACTGGGTTATCTGCGACTGGGTCAACCGGCGACCGAGCTGTCGGGCGGCGAGGCACAGCGCATCAAGCTGGCGACCGAGTTGCAGCGCGTGCAGCGCGGCACCAGCCTGTACGTGCTGGATGAACCCACCACTGGCCTGCACCCAAGCGACGTGACGCGCCTGATGGCGCAGTTGAACGGCCTGGTCGACGCGGGCAACACGGTCGTGGTGGTGGAACACGAGATGCACGTGGTGGCCGCCAGCGACTGGGTGATCGACATCGGGCCGGGCGCGGGCGACGAAGGCGGCATGGTGGTGGCCAGCGGCACGCCGGCCCAGGTGGCGGCAGCCAAGGGCAGCAAGACCGCGCCGTATCTGGCGCGCGTGCTGAACCCCGGAAAGTAATGTCGTTCGGTGGCTTGATCTGACGGATACCGGACGGCGTCGAATCCTCGTTCGTCGTCCATCCGTTGGACACCGTCGCAGCTCGGCAGTGCGGCGTCAGTAGCGTCGCGCACGGCGCTATCGATCGTGCGGTCCGTGATGTGGCGCGGTGGATTCCCTACTGGCCTTCTGTGCGCCGGGTTCGCATACTCGGCCAGCATCAGCTGGCCCGTCTTGCGGCCGCACACATCACCAGGAGAACACGATGGGCGTCATTGCCTTTTTCGATCGCGGGGCCAGCCTTTACCCGGATCGCGACTGCTTCATCGACGCCACGGGCGCACGCACTTATCGAGATGTGCGCACGCGTGTTCAGCGCATTGCCGACGCCTTGTATGCCAACGGATTCCAGACCGGCCAGAAGATCGGCCTGCTTAGCCCGAATTGCAGCTCCGGTTTCGAATCGATGCTGGCCGCGTACCGGGCCGGCGGGGTGTTCGTGCCGCTGGGTGCGCAGGCGCACATCGAAGAGAATCTGTTCAGCATGCAACGCGCAGAACTGTCGGTGCTGTTTTTCCACAGTTCCAAGGCCGCCTACCTGGAGGCGCTGCGGGCCGGCTGCCCCAGCCTGACACTGCCGGTGTGCATCGACGCCAAGATCCCGGGCGTGGCCTCGCTGGAAGAGTGGATCGCCACTGACTACCCGGCCGCGCCGCACATCCCCGAGACCCCTGACCGGATGGTGAGCATCTACCAGACCGGCGGCACCACGGGCCGGCCAAAGGGCTGCATCTTCACCGCGCTGACCTGGGACACGCTGGCCGCCAATTTCCACGCGCACATTCCTTTTGATGCGCCACCAGTCTTCCTGGCCGTGCCGCCGATCACGCACGGCGCTGGCTGCACGGCGATCCCGATGCTGTCCAAGGGCGGCACGACCATTCTGCAGCCCGGCTTCGAGGCCGAGGCCGTGCTGAAGGCGATCGAAGAACACCGCGTCACGCACCTGTGGCTGCCGCCCACCGCCATCTACATGCTGCTGACGCACCCGTCGCTGCGCAAGTACGACTACTCGTCGCTGAAGTACTTCATGTATTCGGCCGCGCCCATGTCGGTCGACAAGCTGAAAGAATGCATCTCAGTCTTTGGCAACGTGATGGTGCAGGTCTATGGCCAGGCCGAAGCCCCGATGTTCGCCACCTGCCTGAGCAGCGCCGAACACGCGATCGCGGAAGACGGCAGCCATCGCCTGGCGAGCTGCGGCCGGCCGATGGTGTTCACACCGACGGAGGTGATGGACGAAGACGGCAAGCTGCTGGGGCCCAACGAACGCGGCGAAGTGGTGCTGGGCGGCAACCTGGTGATGGCGGGTTACTACAAGGACCCGGATGCGACCCAGGAAGCCATGGCGCACGGCTGGCTGCACACCGGTGACATTGGCTACAAGGACGAGCAGGGCTACGTGTTCCTGATCGACCGCAAGAAGCGCCTGATCATCTCCGGCGGGTTCAACGTCTACCCGGGCGAAGTCGAACGTGTGCTGCTGGGCCACCCGGCGGTGCAGGACTGCGCGGTGGTCGGCGTGCCCGACGAGAAGTGGGGCGAGGCCGTGAAGGCCGTGCTGGAACTCAAGCCCGGCGCCTCGGCCGAGGAGGAAGAGGTCATCCGCTTCTGCAAGGAGCAGCTTGGTTCGGTGAAGACCCCGAAGACGGTCGAGTTCCGCGACACCCTGCCGCGCACCGCGGTCGGCAAGGTCGACGCCAAGGCGATACGCGCGCCCTATTGGGAAAACCGGGATAGGGCTATCTGAGGACCGCTGTCAGCCGTGGGGTGGTGCCGCTGACGGCATGTTCCCGCACGCTCGGGTGGGTCACCGCCATCTGCCGGATGACCCGGCCCATGCCCAATGCCTGATGCCTGCCCGTATCAGCGCCCCGGTTTCTTGAAGTCTGCGTCGATCCAGGCGGTGGCGCTGTTCACGTTCAGCTTGAAGCCGGGCGACACGCTCACCTGGGCCAGCTGTTCGTCATAGGCGTCGAACGCCGTCAGCAGCGCATAGGGCTCGTATTCGTCGGGCACGATATCCAGCGTGACGCGGATGCGGCCGGTGTCCCCGGTGATCACCACGTTCTTGTGCATGATCGCGTGCAACTGCTGCTCGTGGCGGCGCAGCACTTCGGCAGCGGTTTTCACCAGCGTGTTGAAGGCGCTGGTGTCGAGCGGCTTGGGGTTCTTCTTGTCGCGACCCATGGTCCACGGGCCGATCAGCGCCGGTTCGGCTTCGCCGTCCTTGGTCATGGACACGGCCCAGCCGTCATCGTCCTCGTTCTTGATGACTTGCGCGGTCCAGCCATTGTCACGCCACTGGCGGGGCGAATGGATGACGTCGGGCGTGGCGTTGTCCTCAGACATGCCGTCGTCGGAAGAAAGGTCGGAATCGGGATGCGAAGAAGAAGTCACTGCGTGGCGGGCTCTGGGTCTGGTCGATGAAGATGCGCGAGGAACCCATGATTTTACCTGCCATTCGATGCTTGAGCGGTTCCGCAGGCTGTATCTGTCATAGTTTTCGGTTAAGTGGCCGTATAGGGCGCGGGATCGCCGATGACGTTTGGGTTATGGTCCCGGGTTCGTCTCACCTGGTTTCTGTTTTCGACCGCATTTTTCTCCGGAGATGTCATGAAACGCGTCGCCGCCGTGTTTGCCTGCCACCTGTTCGCCGATCAGGAAACCGAATGGCCACCGGCCTGGAACACACGATGATGAAACGTATTGCGCTGACGATTGCCGCGGTCCTGGCGCTGCTCGGTGCCGGTCTGCTGGCCTATGCCTCGATGCTGGCGCCGTTCACCGACCAGCAGGAGTTCTATGTCCGCTATCTGCAACTGCAGCCTGGCCAGAATGCCGAGTTCCATGGCTTGCTGCGGCAGTTTCTGAGTGCCAAATACGATCTCGTCGACTATGGCGTGACGCTGATTGTGCTGGCCGGGGTGGCGTGGCTGGTGGCGCGTTTCGGCACGGGCGGGCTCAAGTCACCACCTGGGCGCCGTACGCTGGTGCGCCTGGCTTACTTGGCTGCGTTTCTGCTGTTTCTGGCGCTGGAATTCACCATCTTGCAAAGCTATCTCCGCGGTTATTACCCGCGCTGGGCCGATTCGATCTGGCCCCTGATGGTGGGCGGCCTGCTGGTCTTGCTGCTGCTGGTCGGCTGGACGTATGCGCACCTGCGCCTGCTGCCGCGCGACTACCCCGCCTCGCAGCCCTTGCAACTGGCCTTGTCGGGCAAGCTCAATCCGTGGCTGTTGCTGCTGTCGCTGGCGTCCGCAGGCCTGGCGGTGGCCGCCGCGGCGCAAGGCGCATGGCCGTTCCTGGCAGCAGGCTTGTTGTGGTCTTACGTGTACTTCGCGATTGCTGCGTCCCGGCGCGCCACGCAGCTGGGGCGGACGGCGGTGTCCCAGCACTGAGGCCGATCTCTAAGGCCAATCACTGAGGCCAATCACTAAGGCGAATCAATCAACTCAATCGTTCAGCTCGATCGCGCAGCCCATCACTGCGCTCCCGCACCGGACCAAGTGATTCACCCCACTGAGCCCGCTTTTTGCTTGAGTCCTTTCATCTGGCTCATCCAGCTTCGATTCACCGCCTGCCTTGTCGCCACCCATGCCCATCGCCTTCTGCCCTGACGCCCGCGCCGAGCGCGTTGCCGTGCTGTATCAGTCGATCTCGCCGCCCACCATCAGCGGGCTGCGCAAGGCGCCCAAGCCCGGCGGCTACGCCGACAGCGGGGCGGACATCGCCTTTGCGCTGCGCCGGGCGGGATATCAGGTGGTCACTCCTCGCGCCACGCCCGACCCGGCCGTCGATCTGGATTGGGTCTTCCCCGACGACCTGACCGGCATCGTGGCGGCTCGGGCGGCCGGGGCCACGCTGCTGTGGGCCAATACCGTGCTGTTCGACGGCCACCCCTTGGGCGCGGTGATGGGCAAAATGTGGATCGTTGGCCAGCCGCCCACCGTCATGCATCGCATCGACGACAAGTTCGCCACCAACCTGCAGTTGCGGGTGCACGCCTTGCCGGTAGCCACCTCGATTCTGGTGGCGCAGACGGCGTCCCCCGGCGTGCAGGCGCTGGAAAAACTCGATGCCCAGCGGCTGGCAACGATGGGGCTGTCCTTCCCGATGATCGTCAAACCCGTGCGCGGGCGCGGTAGCCAGGGCGTGACCCGAGTCGAAAATTCCGCCGCCTTGCACGACGCTGCACAGGCCTTGCTGGCAGGCGCCGAATTCGGCGATCAGTTGATCGTCGAGCAATACCTGGCGGGCGAAGAACTGACCGTCACCGTGTTCCCTGCGCAAGGCGCGCAGGGCGGCCATGCCTTGCCGCCGGTGCGGCGCTTCAATCACCAGGATGGCGTGGCGCCTTACAACGGCACGGTGGCGGTGTCGCAGAACAGCGCCGCGCTGAGCCCCGACGCACGACAGTCACCAGCGGTGCTGGTATTGCTGGACGCATGTGTGGACGCCGCGCGCATCGTCGGCGCGCTGGCGCCGATCCGCATCGACTGCCGACAGGACGGCAATGGCTCGTACCGGCTGTTCGATCTGAACGCCAAGCCCAACATGACCGGCGCCGGCCGCCCCGGGCGGGACGATCAGGACAGCCTGTCGGCGATCGCCGCGCGGGCAATTGGTTGGGATTACGCCGCCTTGCTGGGCGCAATGGCCAGCGGTGCGTGGCGTGTGGTGGCCTGAGAATCCGTCGCGGATCAGGCTGAAACCAAAAGGGCTGAACCCGGAAATATCCCGGATTCAGCCCTCCCGATCTTGCAGCCCAACGCCTTCAGTTTTCAAGCCGCTGTCACTGACGAAGGCAGTGACTTCACTTACGCCTGACTACTGCGCTCGTCAGACCCCGTCCCGTCCGCCCTTGCTGGCGGGAAGCCCGCCTGGCGGCTGCCGAACATGCGCTTGAGCGCCAGCCAGTGCTGACTGATCAGACCGCGCCCGTAGTCGCGGCTGCCGTTTTGCGGCGTCTGATCGTGGATGCCGGTCGGGCCGTAGTTGCCGTCGTAGCGCGCAGTGCCGAACAGCATGTCCCAGATCGGGAACAGCACTGCAAAGTTGTAGCCGCCCTTGAAGCCCGGTGCTGACGCATCGTATTCGATCGAGTGGTGCTTGCGGTGGAACTTCGGTCCCACCAGCAGGCGCTGGCCGATGCTGCCGAAGCTCATGCGGATATTGGCGTGCGAGAACGATTCCACCAGCTGCGTGATCACCACGATGGCGATGAACTGCCCGGGCGGAATGCCGATCAGCTGCGACAGGATGACGATCAGCGTGTCGCGGATGATGTCGTCCAGCAGGTGGTTGCGGTTGTCGCTCCACATGGTCATCTGCTGCTGGCTGTGGTGCACCGCGTGCAATTCCCACATCCACACCACGCGGTGCTGGGCACGGTGGTAGCAGTAGTCGAACAGGTCGAACACCAGCAGATACATCAGCAGGCTGACCCAGGCCAGGTCGGTCACGCCGGGCCACAGGTGGTCCAGCTGCCAGCCGGTCCAGCCCATCACGTGCAGCTGGCCGAAGGCCAGGTCCCACAGCGGATCGATGGTCAGGAACAGCGCCACGCGGAACACACCCAGGCGGTGGAACAGCGTGTAGGCCACGTCCTGCCAGACGGCGCGCCGGTTGGTCACCGGTTCAACCGGGCGCCAGCGTTCCAGCGGGCCGATCAGCGCCAGCAGGATCAGGATCTGGATGACGCCTGCGATCAGCCACAGCGTGGCGTCGTAGCTGTCTTCGATCAGGTTGCTCAGGCCCAGGTGGAACAGCGCAGGCTGCACCAGGGTTTCGAACAGCCATTCCTGAAGGGTCGAGATGAGGTCGGTAATGAAGTCCATCGCTTGCGAATGAATTTACGGGTGGCTGGCGAGCCAGTCCCGGTAGTCGGGATGTTGCGCCAGGGTGGCGAAACAGAAGCCCTTCTTCTGCAGACCCACGATCAGTGGTTCCAGTACCGCAGGCGCCCACGGGTCTTTGCGCGACCAGATGCCCAGGTGCATCAGCAAGATGTCGTTCTTGCGGATGGCGCCCAGCGAGCGTTCCAGCAGCTTGGCGTTGGGGTACTTTTCGCTGGGCAATTCATCACCCAGGAAACCGGCGTCGGTCCAGCCCACGTGTGCAAAGCCGCAGGCCGATGCGGCCTTCAACAGCGCAGGGGAGGTCTTGCCACCGGGCGCACGGAACAGCGGCAACATGGTCTTGCCGGTCATTTCGCGGAAACGCGTGGCAGGTTTGCGCAGTTCTTCGCAGTACTGCGCAGCCGTCCATTCCGCGCGCTTGCCGGTGTTGGGGCCGGCGCTGGGTTCGACGCGGAACTTGCCGTCGGGCAGGTCGCCCTTCCAGTACACGTGGTCGTAGGTGTGCGAACCAAAGGCATGGCCTTCTGCCGCACGCGCCTTCCACCACGGCGCCCACACATTGTCCAGGCTGCTGCCGTCGGTTTGCGTGCGTTCGTTGGCCAGGAAAAAGGTGGCGAGCACGCCGTGGCGCTTCAGCACCTCCGCGATCTGGTTGGCGACACCCATGTGGCCGGTGTCGATGGTCAGATACAGCGGTTTGTCGCAGGCGGGCGGCGCGGCCGGCGCGGCAGCGGCAAAGCCGCTGGCCAGGACTGCTCCCAGCACGCTGGCGGCGACCAGCGTGCGGCGCAAGAACTTATTGCGCTGGCGCATGAGCCAGGGTCCAGACGCCGTGCGGCGATTTGCCGACCGGGTAGCGCTTGATGCTCTTGTCGACCAGGTTCACGACCGACAGCTTGCCGGCCCAGCGCGAAGTCACCAGCAAGGTCTTGCCATCTGCCAGCACGTCCATGCAATCCGGGCCGCCCGGGACCGGGAAGGTTTCCACCACTTTCAGCGCCTGCATGTCGATGCGGCTGATGGAGTTGGCGGTGCGGTTGCTGACGAACAGGTGCTTGCCATCGCCCTGGGCACGGAAGGCGTGGGCGCCGGCGGCGGTCTTGATGCGGGTGATCAGCTTGGCGGGCGACACGGTGATGTCATAGGCTTCGACGTAGGTGTCGCCGGTCAGGGCCAGCAGCAGCACCTTGTCGTCGGGCGTCACCAGAATGTCGGCCGGGGTCTTGCCCACCGGGATGGTCCACTTCGGGGTCTGCGTGGCCAGGTCGATGGCCATCACCTGGTCGCTGTCCTGCAGCGAGATGTAGGTGGTCTTGCTCTTGCTGTCGATGGCGATGTGGCTGGGCGTCTTGGGTGCCGGCACACGCTTGACCAGCTTCAGGTCGAAGCCGACGGCAGCGGGCGTCCACTGATAGATGTCGATATGGTCGAGCCGGTTGGCGGCCGTCACGAACCACTTCATGTCCGGCGAGAAACGCAGGTGGTACGGGTCCGAGATGCCCGTGAGGGTGCGCTGGATGTTGCCGGTGTTGGGGTCCATCAGCGTGATGCTGTCGGACAGCGCATTGGCCACCAGCAGCGACTTGCGGTCTGGTGACAGGTAGATGTGGTGCGGCTCTTTGCCGGTGGGCACGCGCTTGACTTCGGCGTAGGTGACCGGGTCCAGGATGCTGACGCTGGCGTCGAGCGAATTCAGCACGAAGACCGGCGGGGCAGCCAGTGCAGCAGCGCTTAGGGCCAAGCCGGCAGCGAGCGCGGCAATGCGCGCAATAGACGTAAATTTCAAGATCGATTCCAGGCGGAAAAAGCAGTACGTGCGGGTGCGCTGATTTTGGCACGAGCAGTCGCCTGGGACGACGCAAGAAACACGCGAAAACCAGACTGCCCGGAGCTGCCGTTGCACCCAGGACACAGGGTATCCGGCCAGCCCTGACTTTTTCCTTAAGTCCGGCTGCGCAGGTAGGGCACCAGCCCCAGGAACAGCAGGAAGGCCGAGGTAAAGAATAACCATCCGTAACCGGCGGCGTCGGACAGCCCGTAATCCTGTGCGGCCCGGATGATCCAGCCGAAACTCGCGGAAATCAGCGCCGAGCCGAGGAACACGAAAGTGTTCAACACGCCCAGTCCACGTCCGCGTATTTCCGGGCTGATCAATTCCTTGCCCTGCGACATCACCAGCGGGTGGATGTTTGCCACCGAGAACAGCAGCGCAATGATGAAGATGCTCAGGCCCAGGTTGGCGGCAGGCACGATGGCGTGGAAGGTGCCACCCACGACGCCGGCAATCAGCCAGCTGACCGCCACCTGCTTCGGTCGCCAGCGCCGAACCAGCGGCGCCAGCGAAAACGCGGCGATCAGGCCCAGCACGCTGACCACCGACATGGCCTGGCCACGCGCGACCGGGTCCAGGCCGTAGACGGCAGCCAGGTAAGGGCCGCCCCATGCATTGCGGAAGGCGCTGCCGGCGGCCATCGTGAAGCACACCGGCACCAGCGGCCAGATGCCCGGCTGGCGGAACAGCGTCACGCACGACCATAAAGTCGCGCCCAGCGGCTGGCGTGGCGGCGGCGTGACCGGCCGGTCATCCACCCAACGGTAGAGCGACAGCGCTGCAATCAGTGCCAGTACGGCGGACAGACCCACCGAGATGCGCCAGCCGATGACCTCGGTCGCCCAGCCCAGTGGCGTGGCAGCCAGCAGCGCCCCCACGCTGCCCACCGCGCCCACCATGGAAATCACCTGCACGTAGCGGTGGTCGTGCAGATGGCGGGCCGCGTAGTAGATCAGACCCATGTACAGCGGCGCGCAGGCAAAGCCCAGACCAGACTGCGCAATCATCGAGAAGACCGGGTGCGGGGCGGCAGCGAACAGCAAGGCGCTGAAGATCCCGAGGATCATCAGGATCATCGACGGTCGCCCGACCCCGTAGCGGTCGAAGGCGATGCCGACCGGGATCTGCGCGATCGCGAAGCTCAGGAAGAACACCGAGGACAGCCAGCCGAAGCCGCTGGGCCCCAGGCCCAGGTCGCGGCTGAGTTCCGGCGCGATCACCGCGATGTAGCTGCGGAAAAACTGACTTAGCGTATAGGCCCCGGTGAGTGCCACCAGAGCCTTGGTAGTCGGAGTCATGCTCAGCCGATGAGTATCACCGCGACGATCAGTACGCCGATGACGAGGTTGATGGCGACAAAGCGCCGGATGGTGGCCAGTGCAGCGCCGCCGGCGGGCCAGTCCTTGGCAGCCACTGCCCGCGACAGGCGCTTGTACAGCGCGAAGCGGATGTGGCCGAAGATCAGGATCATTACGATGCCCAGCGTGGCCATGATGGTCCAGGAAAGCGGCATGGCGAACTGGCCGCCCGATTGCACTGTCTGTTTGGCTACACGTCCCATCATCCAGGCGCCGCTGATCAAACTAAGCAATGCGACCACACCGACGATGTTGAAGAAGCGGCCCAGCACGTCATGCATCAGGGCAAGCCGGACCGGTGGGGCATCGAGCTTGGCCACCGCCGGCCGCAGACAGAAATGGGCGAAGAACATGCCGCCGATCCAGATGACGATGGACAGCACGTGGACGAGCTTCAGAAGCTGGTAAAGCATGGCGATTGCCTGCTGGGCGGGAAACACGATTATAGGCAGCAGAGGGTGAACGTTTCGCCCGTTCACGCCCCTTTTACTGATGATTTGTTGCGCGGTTTACGGAAATACCGTCAGTGACGACCCTGCATCAGGACTTGCGGCCCAAGGGTCCACCCAGCGCAGCACGCGCCTGCATGATGGCCACCAGGCGTTCGTCGCGCTCGGCTTCCAGTGCCGTGACGTTTTTCCCGGCGGCCACCTGGTTCATTTCCTCGACCAGGCGACGGCGCAGGTCCGGCGTGAATTCTGGCGTGCGCAGATCGCGCCACTGGGCCTCGAAGGCAGGGCCCAGGTGGCCGATGAAGTTGTCGTAGCCGCCTGCACCGCCTGCCAGGTGGAAGGAAAAATGCGGGCCGGCCACCGCCCAGCGCAGACCCAACCCATGGGTCAGCATGGCGTCGACGTCTTCCAGGCTGGCCAGGCCGCTGTCGACCGCGTCGATAGCCTCGCGCCACAGCGCGGCCTGCAGGCGGTTGCCCAGGTGCCCGACCACTTCCTTGTGCAGGCGCAAGGGCACGCGGCCCAGGGATTGGTAGAACGCAAAGGCCTGTTCGGCGGTGGCATCGGACGTGGCCTGGCCGCGCACGATTTCCACCACCGGCATCAGGTGCGGCGGGTTGAACGGGTGGCCGACCAGCACACGGTCGGCAAACGCCAGCCCTTCCTGCAGCAGTGAAGGCGCAATCGATGAGGTGGACGAAGCCAGCACCGCATCGGGCGCCAGGTGCTTGCCGATCAGCGCATACAGATCACGCTTGAGCTCGAGTTTTTCCGGCGCGTTTTCCTGCACGAAACGGGCGCCGGCAATCGCCTCGCCCAGGTCGGTGGTCACCGTGATGGTGCCCGGCACATCGACCAGGTGTCCGAGTGCACGCAAGGCTTCGTGGGCGCGCGTGACGTAAGGCAGCAAGGTGTCGGCGACATCGGGGCGCACGTCCCAGACCCGCACCGGGTGACCGTAGCCGGAAAACAGTGCCGCCCAGCTCATGCCGATCAGGCCGGCGCCGATCACGGCAATCGGCGTGTCGGCGGGGGTAGGGTGAATAGCGGGGGACATCGACTTATCTCCGAGTGATAGGATTTGCAGCATGCTGCCCGTCGCCGATCCGCCGCCTGCCATGCTGCCTGCCACGTCCACGCCAACTCTTGGCTGGACGCTGCGGCGTCGCCTGGCGATCACGCCGCGCAGCTTCATGCAGGCCTACGCCATTCATGGGCTGATTTCGGGTGCGATCGCAATCTGCTTCGGGCTGATGCAGCTGTGGATCATCGTCGGCTTCTGCGTCTTGCAGGTCGGGGTGGTCAGCGGCTTTTATCTGCATTTTGCGCTACACGCCTTCGACGGCGAATCGATCCGCGTCACCGAAGACGGCGATCTGGACGTCGAGGTGGTGCGCGGGCGCCATATTTCTCACCATCATTTCAACCCGGCCTGGACGCGGATCGAGCGGGGCGGCAAGAACGGCATCGAACTGTACCTGTGCAGCGGGACCATGCGGGTCGAGGTCGGGCATTTCCTCACGCCGGCCAAGCGCCGTGCGTTCGAGCGCGACCTGCAGCGGGTATTGCGGCAGTTGCGATGAACGCTGCGGCTGCAGGCGCCATCAACGCAGCCAGCCCAACACCGCATCGGCCACGATGCAGGGCTGCTCGCGCTGCGGGAAGTGCCCGGATCGCGGCACCACCACCCGCTGATACGGCCCGCTGAAGAAGCCTTCCTTGCCGGCTGACGTTGCAGCCGGGTTGCAGGTATCGCCGTCGCCGTGCAGCACCAGCGTGGGCACCGAGATGATGCTGCGGGCGGCCAGCGCCTCGTCCATTTCTTGGTACGCCGGGTCCGACGGCGCCAGACCCCAGCGATGACGGTAATAGTGGATCACCACCTCGGCCCAGTCCGGATTGTCGAAGGACGCCGCCGTGCGCGCAAACGTCTCATCGTCGAACTGCCAGTCGGGCGACCAGGTCTGCCAGATGAAGCGGGTGAATTCGCGCCGGTCATCGCGCAAGGCTTGCGCGCCGCGCTCGGTCGCCAGGTACCAGTGGTACCAGAAGTTGCGCGCCTGTTCGATGCCCAGCGGCTGGTTGAAGTTGCCACCGGTCCAGCCGAATGACATGGCCACACAGCGCTGCACACGCTCTGGGGCAACCAGGGCCAGGTTGTAGGCAATGCGTCCGCCCCAGTCGTGGCCGACCACCGAGAACTGCGCCAGATTCAGCTTGCTGGCGAAGTTCAGGATGTCGGTGACCAGCGCGCTCATCTGCCCGCTGCGCGGGGTGTCGGCATGGCGGAACACGGTGCCGCCGCAGCCGCGCAGCGCCGGCACGATCACCCGCTTGCCTTCGGCCAGCAGTTGCTCGCGCAGGTGATCCCAGGTCTGTGGATCGTCGGGCCAGCCGTGCAGCAGCAGTACCGGCGGCGCATCCGTCGGGCCATCATCGGTATAGGCAATGCTGAGGATGTCGGTGTCGAGTTGGGGCATGGAAGAACTCCAGAAACTCAAGGATGAGGCAGAAAAGCGCGCCGACGCGGCGCGGCGCTCAGCGCATGCAATACACAGACGGCAAGCACGGCCGTGGTCGCCAGCACATACGGGGCCACTGGGTGCCATTGATAACTGGCCGAGCCCGACATCGGCCCGACGACCATGCCCAGCCCCTGGGCTGCGCCACACCAGCCGCCGACCCGTGCCTGGTCGCCAACGGGTTCGGCGCGCTGGGTCAGCAGGCTCAGCATGATGGGCATGAACACACCCACGCAGAATCCGAACATGGCCATGGCGACCAGTTGCCGCGCAAAGCTCTGGTCGGTCGCCAGCGCGGCCGTGCCCGCCAGGCCGGTCAGGCAGGCGATGCTCAACAGCCACACACGGCCGCGGCCCACTCCTGTGCGCGACAGGATCAACTGGGTCAGCACCAGGCCACCGGCTGCGGCCATCAGGCAGGCGCCGGCACGCGTGGCGGCGTCCTGAGGGCCCAGGCCGAACTGGTCCTGCATGCGGAAACCGGTCACCTGCTGCAAGGTGCCGTAGGCGGTGTAGAGCAGGGCGATGACGGCCAGTGGTTGCCACAGCAGGCGCAGTGAGGTGCGCACGGCCCCGTCGCCTGTCGCAGCGAGACGGCGCGGCGTGCCCGCTGGCCGCACATGCAGACGCAGCAGCACCACGGCGGGCAGCAGGCTGGCCGCCACCACGTAAAACGGCACGACGATGCCCCAGCGCGCGGCAAAGGCCACCACGCCGGGCGAGGCCACCATGCCCAGCGCAAAGCTCGCGCCCATCAAAGCCAGGGCCGAGGTGCGCGCCTTGCCTTGGCTGGTCTCGGCAATATGAGCTTGGGCGGTGGGCAGGATGCTGGCGGCAAAGATGGCGACCAGCAGCCGGCAGGCGGCCATCAGTCCGAAGCACCACAGGAAAGGCAGTCGGCCGGTCAGACGAAGGTCGATCACCACGCCGAACAGCAAGGTCAGAATGCCGATGGCGGTCAGCGACACCGACAGCACCGGGCCGCGCGGAAGATTGGCGCCGAAGCGGCCCCAGGCGGGGCCGGCCAGCACGAAGAGCAAGCCGGCAGGGGCGATCACCAGACCCACCTGGGTGGTGGTCATGCCCAACTCGCGGCCCACCGAGGGCAGGATCACGAAGAGCGAGGACAGGCTGGTGGCGGCGGCGAACAAGGCAAAGCAGATCGACCACAGTGCGGCGCGGTCGACCGATGTATGCGTCGGTCGGGTGGTACAGGCATCTGGCCGGCTGGCTGGTTCGGCGGGGCGCAGCATGAGGGTTCCGGGCCTGGGGACATTCTGTTGTACACCCGGTCCCGCCGATGCTCGCCGCAGGGCCGGCAGGCAAGTGCCACTTTCTGGATCTTCAGGAAAAACCACGGGAAAACCATGTGTAACGTGTGCGGGCGATGTCGCGCACTACACTGCGTTGCCCACCCCTTTGCAGCACCACCATGTTCAGTTTCATCAAGCACGAACGTCTTCTGATGGCGGCCGTCCTGGCCGCTGCCCTCGGCTATGGTTTCGAACACGCCTTCCTGTCGCAGGGTCGTGTCGTCGCCCTGGTCGTGTCGGGCCTGCTGATCGCCGCCATCCTGCTCGCATCGGTGCGCGTGGCCCACCATGCCGAACTGCTGGCGGAAAAGGTCGGCGACCCCTACGGCACCATGATCCTGACCTTGTCGGCGGTGCTGGTGGAAGTGGTGGTGCTGGCCATCATGATGATGCACGAGCCGTCGCCCACGCTGGTACGCGACACCATCTACTCGGCCGTCATGCTGGACATCAATGGCATCCTGGGTCTGGCGGCGATCATCGGCGGACTCAAGCACGGCGAGCAGCCCTACAACGACGATTCCGCACGCACCTACAGCGTGATGATTCTGACCGCCATGGGCATCTCCATGGTCGTGCCTGAATTCATCCCCGAGGCATCGTGGCATGCGTATTCGGCCTTCACCATCGGCGCGATGGTGGTCTTGTACGCCGTGTTCCTGCGCATGCAGACGACTGATCACAGCTACTTCTTCAGCTACAACTACCCCGAGAAAAAGCGCAAGGCCGGCGAAGCTGCCCCCGAGCCCGTGAGCCTGCCCGGCTCGATCGGCGTGATGATCGCGGGCGTGGTGGTGGTGGGCGCCCTGGCCGAACTGATGTCGAAGTCGCTGGGCCTGGGCCTGCAAGGCACGGGTGCACCGCCAATGCTGATCGCGCTGGTGGTCGCAGGCATTTCCGCCGGCCCCGAAATTCTGACCGCCTTGCGCGCCGCGCTCGCCAACCGCATGCAGTCGGTGGTGAACATCGCCATGGGCGCGTCCTTGTCGACCGTGATCCTGACGGTGCCGGTGATGGAAGCCATCGCGCTGTATTCCGGCGAGCCCTTCCAGATGGCCATGACGCCGGTGCAGACGGTGATGGTGTTCATCACGCTGATCGTCGCGGCGATCAACCTGAACGATGGCGAAACCAATGCCATCGAAGGCATGACGCACTTTGTCCTGTTTGCCACCTTCCTGATGCTGATGGCGCTCGGACTGTGAGCGATTTACTTTTTACAACGGGTGAGATTGCATGAACGCGGACGGTTTTTTCGATTGGCTGGGCTCAACCTTCGGATCGGTGATCCGCACCATCGTCGATGTGCTTCGCTCGGTCTTCGGTGGGGTGGGCGGCGCGATCCGTGATTTCTCGGATGGCCTGGCACGCGCCATCGGCATGGCGCCGTCGACCTTCAACTTTGCGGTGCTGCTGGTCGGCCTGTTGCTGCTGTACGCGTCCATCAAGGCCTTCATGAGCCGTTCGGTGATCGGCGGCATCCTGTGGCTGGTGCTGGCGGTGCTGGTGCTGGGCAGCCTGGTCGGCTGACCCAGCTGTGTGTATGCGTCAGTCGCCGTCCAGCTCGGGGTAGTGGCGGAAGATGCCCTCCCCGAAGGGCAGGTGACGCGGGCTGGCGAAGTAGTCCTGCAACTCGGGCAGTGCGCGCACGCGTTCGTAGACCGCCATTACCTTCGGGTAGTCCGGGCCAAGCGTGGCCATGCGACGGGGGAAGGCGAACAGCAGGCCGTTGACCAGCTGATATAGCGACAGGTCGGCATAGGTCCAGCGCTCGCCGGTCAGCCACTGATCGCCCTTCAGCACATGTTCGAAGTAGCCCAGGTACTTGGGCATGCGCGCCGTGCGGAAGACCTCCGCGCGGCGGGCCGCTTCCGGTTTCTGATCTTCGTAGTACTTTGCTGAGTCGATCGGGTGATGGGTGTCGTGCGCCTCGGCCACCACATCGGCGATGGTCAGCTGCAACTGGTTGACCCACAGACGCCCGGCGATGTCGCGCGGCGCCAGCTTGTGCTGCTCGCCCAGGAACATCAATATGTTGGCCGTCTGGGCAATCGTGATGTCGTCGGCTACCAGGTACGGCGGCGCAAACGGCATCTGCGCCCGCTTGCCGGACTGCATGTGCTTCATCATGCCTTCGTCCCCGATGGCCCTATCGCGTGCACATTCTTTATACGGAATTCCACCTGCTTCCAGCGCCAGGCGAACAAATTCGCCACGGCCGGGAATACCTGTCCAATACCAGAGTTCGTACGGCATGCTGTTTTCCTCCGTGAAGTCCGATGCGGAAAGGCTTGAAATCATAGAGGAGGCAGCAACTCAGGAGAATTATGGCTGCCCCATGAAAAGGTGAGAAATTCCGTTGACGCCCTGCGTGCCGACTATTCATCTGCAATCGACGTCGCTGGGCCGACCGTGGCGAGCTGCTTTCGGCGCGTTGCCAAACGCAGCCCTGCGGAAACCATCACCAGAGAAATCAGCAATGTGATCGACGGCAGTTGCCGTGCAATGAACAACTCGATGACCGCCGCCGTCACCGGCCCCAAGGCCTGGAAAACAGCTACCCGGCTGGGCGTCAGCTTCGCCAACGCCCCAAGCCAGCACAAGAACCCCACTCCACTGGCAAGCCCGATGAAGCCGACATGGGCCCATTGCACGAGCGTCAACGCAGGCGGGATGAGTGGTTGCGAGCCAAGCCCGCAGACGCCCGCCAGGAACACCACAGCGGCGCCCATCGCCAGCGAACACGTCGGCAGTACCGGATAGCGGGCCAGGTAAGGGCCATAAAGAATACTGGTGACTGCGCCCGTCAGCGTTGCGCAAATCAAGGCGCCGTAGCCCGGCAGCACATCGGCTGGCGGTACGGGATGCGACGACGGCACGCTCAAAAGATAGGCCACACCTGCCACTGCGAGCACTACGCCGGCGAGCTCCGTCAATCCGCACTTCTCTCGTCCGAAGACGATCGCCAGGCACATCGTGAAAATCGGCATGCTTGCAAACACCAGCGCGCAGGTACTTGCCGGCAGTCTGGCGAGCGCGTAGTTGAGCAGCAGTATCAGGACCGCGAACTGAAAGACCCCAAGCAGGGCAATGCCTATCGCGTCCTTTGTTGCGAAGCCTGCGCGGCGGGCGCATGCAAGCGGCACGACAAGCACGGTGATGCCGATCAAATAACGCAGAAAAGCGAGTGTCGCCGGCGCCACATCAAGGGAAACCGCTTTGGTGGATACCATTGCCGCACCGACCAATACGCCGGTTGCCGCTGCTGCGAAGGTAGCCCTGGTGTGTGAACTCATGCGAACGCTCCTCGACATCGACGAAGCCGGCAGGAAAGCCCTTGAACAAGGATGCGATGCCGCCAGGGGTCGGCGTGATCATGCAGGTGCGGCCGGCGAGTCACCCAGGCGGCGAAGGCTCTGCGGAGCCTGTGCGTGGCAAGGCGGTGCTCATGGGGCGGCTTCTGGTGAAACGTTGTTCCAGCACTTCCTTGCCCCATTGCGAACCGGGGCGCTCTTCTGCGAGCGTGAAACCTCGCGTTTCGTACAGATGGCGTGCCGCGTCCAAGCCCGAAAAGGTCCATAGATGAGTGTCGGTGAAACCTCTCTCGTCCACGAAAGCCAGTGCTGCATCCAGCAGTTTTTTCCCTGCACCGCAGCCGCGCACCCGATCGTCAATGATGAACCAGCGCAGATGCGCCGTTCCCGCGCCCATGTCTTCGCCGTCGATGGCGACCGAGCCGACGATGGCGCTGTCTTGTCTGGCTGTCCAGATGGCATTCTGCGGGTTCTCCAATCGATGGCAGAACTCGGCCAGACCGCTGGCGACCACCGACTCGAAGCGCTGGCCGAAGCCTGATTCGCGTGTGTAATAAAGCGCGTGCATTTCCGTGATGCGCGCAATCAGACCTGGCGTATAGCCGCGTACGAGGTCGACGCGGGGCGCGGTATCTGCAATATCGTCTGGGGCCGCGAGCGCATGGGTGTAGAGCTGCATGCCTTCGAGCACGGTGCGGTCTTGTCCCGGTTTCAGGCGACTCAGTGCGTCGATCACCTGTCTGCGGGCAAAGGTGTGAATCGCTGAAACCCGTTGTTTACCGGCAGGAGTCAGAGACAGCACCTTGATACGGGCGTCGTGAGCACCGGCTGTTTCCTGTACTTCGCCGGATTCGATCAGCCTGCGCAGCATTCGGCTGACACTGGATTTCTCAAGGTGAAGCAGTGCGCCGAGGTCGCGTGCGGTGACGCCTCCCTTTTCGATTTCGATCAAGGCATGCACGGCAGACGGAGATAGGTCGGTACCCGCGAAATTCCCGCCCATGAAGCCAAGTTCACGCACCATCGCGCGCGACACTGCGCGGATTCCTTCCACCACCGACGAATCTATGTTCACGGCCATCTCCCCAATAGGTTGTACTCTACAACACATAATGTTGTGTAATACAACTTTATTGACGTAATGCTGGATGGCTCGTGGAAAGGCACGATTGCTCAGCGCAGGATGGCGGTCCTGCGCGTGAAGCTGCGTACTCGTTTTGTATGGCGTAACGGTCTGTCGGACGCTTCGCCGCGACCGCCATCAGTTTGCTGGCGGTCCGTCGGGGATCAGTCGTTTGCCCAGGCTCACTGCGTCGTCCCGGGTGTATCCAAGGCGATCATAGAAGGCAAGCACCTGCTCGTTGTTGGTGCGAACCTGCAGGTTGATCTTGGGGCAGCCGAGCGCAATCAGGCGCTCTTCGGCAGCGTCCATCAGCGTGCGGCCAATGGCCAGCTTGCGGTGCGCTTGCGCCACGGCCAGGTAATACACCCAGCCGCGGTGTCCGTCGTAGCCGATCATGGCCGTGGCCACGACTTGCCCGTCGATGGTGCCGACCAGGAACAATTCGGGCTGCTGCGTCAGCTTGCGTGCAATGTCGCGCTGCGGATCGTTCCAGGGGCGAACCAGACCGCATTCGTGCCACAGGGCAATGACAGCCGATTCATCGTCGGGGTGGAAACTGCGCAGACTGAGAGCGGACATGGCAACGAGGCCCAAAGCGGCCATCATAGCGGAGCCATCGTGGCCTCCGCATGACGTCCACCCGGGCCTCGTCAACGCGATCAGCGCGTGCCGGGTGCCGGTGCCATCGGGGCTGGCTGCATGCTCGGTGCCGGCATACCGCCGTAAGGCACGGTACCTGCCGGGCGGCCATCATAGGGGCGCGGCGGCGGAGGAGCCGGCTGCATCTGCGGCTGCGGACGCGGCATTGGTTGCTGCATCTGCGGTTGCGGACGGGGCATCGGTTGCTGCATCTGCGGCTGCACCGGCATCGGCGCGGCCACGGGTTGCGGGGTACCGACTTCGCGTTGCACGTACTCGCGCAAGATGCCGCCGCCTTCAACGCTGCCGCTTACCCGGCCGGTGCCGTCGATGCGGGCCACGCAAGCGTCACGATCGCTGGTCGGCAAGACGCGGCAACGTTCCACTGCATTCTGGCGATAAGACGCCGCAGCGCGGTCATCCAGCCGGCCGGCACGGGCTTCGCCCTGCGCCGCGCCTGCTTCTTTCAAGCAAGTCGCGCGGTCCTGGTGCGTCTGGCCAGACATGCAGGCCTCGCGTTCCATGCGATAGCGCGTGGCTGCGTCATCGGTGCTGCGCGCGGTCTGGGCGTGTGCCCCGGCCATCACACCGGCACTGCACAAGGCCAGGGCGGTCAGGCGAAACAGATTCTTTTTATGCATGGAGAGCTCCTTGTCTTACTTGGCCGGTGCGACCGGAACGGCGGTGGTCGGCGTGTTGCCGGTACCCGGGGCGGATGGCGTGCCCACCTCGGTCTGACGATATTCGCGGATGATGCCGCCGCTTTCGGCACTGCCGCTGCTGGTGCCGCTATTCATACGACCCATGCACGCGGCCTGGTCGCTGGCCGGCAGGGCCTTGCAGCGGTCGGTTGCATTCTGAGCCGGTGCACCACCGGTCAGGTTGCCGGCGCGGGCTTCGCCCTGCGCTGCGCCCACTTCCTTCAGGCAGGTGGCGCGGTCCTGGTTGGACTGGCCGCTTTCGCAGCGGGCGCGCTCGGATTGGGACGTCGAGGTGGCAGTGGTATCGGCGGCAAACGCCGACACGCTCAGCAAAGCACCGGCAGTCATTACTGCAAGACGGGTGGTCAATGTCGTGACATGCATCGTGGATTTCCTTGGTCGCCCGAGGACGGCAGGTGATTACGGATGGGGTGAATAGCTAGCGCTCCGCATGAATCGTGCCGCATATGCTTAGTAGAACTCCTATAGGTGCGCTCTCCTGATTGCCCTAGTATCTGTATACAGAGTACGGAATTCGGATTGTCGGTGTTCCATGTCGCGCTTTCCGCCTTTTCCGCGCCTTCCAAGAGACCTTTGACGATCAGTCACGGACAAGGTGCCAGCGAGCACATCGCCGGGCTGTTTGAAACGGTGTAGCTCGCCCCAAAAGCCACGGAGATATCGCATGAAACTCACCCCCGAACAACTCGAACAATTCGACCGCGACGGCTATCTGTTCTTCCCCGGCCTGTTCTCTCGCGAAGAGACCAAGACCCTGAGCGATGCGGTGCCCGATCTGTACAGCCGCCGCGAGGCCTACAACATCCGCGAGAAGGGCTCGGACGCCGTGCGCACCAACTTCGCGGCGCATCTGATCAGCGAACCCTTTGCCAAGCTGGCGCGCCATCCGCGCATGGTCGAACCGGTGCAGGATTTGTTCGGCGGCGAAGACCTGTACATGCATCAGTTCAAGATCAACGGCAAGAAGGCCTTCGATGGTGACGTGTGGCAATGGCACCAGGATTACGGCACCTGGCTGAACGACGACGCGATGCCGACCGAGCGCGCCATGAACGTCGCGATCTTCCTGGACGACGTGATCGAGTTCAACGGCCCGCTGATGTTCATTCCCGGCAGCCACAAGAAAGGCGTGGTGGATGCCAAACACGACCTGACCACCACCAGTTACCCGCTGTGGACGGTCGATAACGCGCTGATCGCGCAACTGGTCGATCGCGCCGGTGGCAAGAACGGCGGCATCGTCGCGCCCAAGGGGCCGGCCGGCTCGATGATCCTGTTCCATTCCTGCCTGGTGCATGCGTCCAGCAGCAACCTGTCGCCCTTCGACCGGGTCAGCGTCTACCTGAGCCTGTGCACGCTCAGCAATCACATCCGTCGCTTCAAGCGGCCTGAATTCATCGCGCACCGCGACTTCACGCCCATCGAATGCCTGCCGGACGACTGTCTGAGCAAGTCCTATCCGGTCGACCTGCCATGGAAGGACGGCCTGCCGGCCAGCGCGCTGGAAACCTCGACCGAGCTGATCGACGAGGCCAAGGCGGCCTGAGCGGGGTGCGGGGCTGGTGGGGCTGAAGGCGTGCCCCGACAGTCCGCACCATTGCTATCCCAGCACCACACGGGACTTCTCCCGGACGCATCGCAGATATCCACGGACAACCACGGACACCCCCCACGCATGAATCTTCACCGCAAACTCCAGCAGCGCGCCGCCGACAACAATCCGATCCGCGTCGGGCTGATCGGGGCAGGCAAGTTCGGCTCCATGTATCTGGCGCAGATCCCGCGCACGCCCGGCGTGCACCTGGTGGCCGTGGCCGATCTGTCGCCGGACGCGGCGCGCAGCAATCTGGCCCGGGTGGGCTGGGACCCGGCGCGGACGCAGGCAAGCTCGCTCGACGATGCGATCAAAACGGGCGGCACGCACATCACCGACAACTGGGAAGCCTTGGTTGCGCATCCGCAGATCGACGTGATCGTGGAATGCACCGGGCACCCGATTGCGGCGGTCGACCATTGCCTGGCGGCATTCGCCAACGGCAAGCACGTGGTCAACGTGACGGTCGAGGCCGATGCATTCTGTGGCCCGTTGCTGGCGCGCAAGGCGGAAGAGGCCGGCGTGGTGTATTCGCTGGCCTTCGGTGACCAGCCCGCGCTGATCTGTGATCTGGTGGACTGGGCACGCACCTGCGGTTTCCCGGTGGTGGCGGCCGGACGCGGCCACAAGTGGCTGCCGCATTACAGCCAGTCGACGCCGGAGACCGTCTGGGGCTATTACGGGCTGACGCCTGAACAGGCCACGCGCGGCGGCTTGAACCCGAAGATGTTCAACAGCTTCCTGGATGGCTCGAAGCCGTCCATTGAATGCAGCGCGGTGGCCAATGCCACCGGCCTGGAAGTGCCCAGCAACGGCTTGCTGTACCCGCCGGCCAGCGTGGAAGACATTCCCTACGTCACACGACCCATCAGCGAGGGCGGCGTACTGGAAAAGAAGGGCATGGTCGAAGTGGTGTCTTCGCTTGAACCCGACGGCCGCAAGATCCCCTACGACATCCGCATGGGCGTGTGGGTCACGGTGGAAGCCGAGACCGACTACATCAAGAACTGCTTCGAGGAATACAACGCGCACACCGATCCCAGCGGCCGCTATTTCACGCTGTACAAGCGCTGGCACCTGATCGGCCTGGAAGTCGGTGTGTCGGTCGCCAGCGTAGCCTTGCGTGGCGAGCCGACGGGCGTGGCCACCTGCTGGAATGCCGACGTGGTGGCGACTGCCAAACGCGACTTGAAACCCGGCGACATGCTGGACGGCGAGGGCGGCTATACGGTCTGGGGCAAGGTCTTGCCGGCGAAGAAATCGGTGGCGTTGGGCGGCGTGCCACTAGGTCTGGCGCACAGCGTGAAGGTGATCCGTCCGATCAAGCAAGGCGCCAGCGTCACCTGGGACGACGTGGCGATGGACACCAGCACGCACGCCTACAAGATCCGCAAGGAACTGGAACAATTGTTCGGCAAGCAAGCCGGCTGACAGCGCGTCTTCATGCGGCTCAGGGGCGCTGCGGCCAGGCGCCCCTGAGCCGCATGTTTTTTTCTGCACTGATTGCACATGCGCGCCTGTCTGCGTGTTGGTGTCCGCGCGTTGTCGTCGCGCTGTGTTGCCGCCCCTCGTTTAGAACACCTTTGACTATTTTCCCGGCAATGCCGGATCGCAAGGATCCAAATGAACATCACCGTCCTCGGCACTGGCCTGATGGGCTATCCCATTGCCCGCCGCCTGTGCGAAGCCGGCCACACCCTGACGGTATGGAACCGCAGCCGCGACAAGGCCGAGCGCCTGCTTGCTTTCGGGGCACGCGTGGCCGACTCACCGGCTGAGGCTGTGCAGGACGCCGAGATCGTGATCGGCATGCTGGAAAACGGCGCTGCGGTGGAAGCGGTGTTGTTCGGCCAGGGCGTGGCGCAAGCACTGAAGCCTGGCACCTTGGTGATCGACATGGCATCCATCAAGCCGCGCGAGGCACGTGACCATGCGGCGCGCCTGCAGGCCCTGGACGTGGCCCATCTGGATGCGCCGGTGTCGGGCGGCACCGTGGGCGCGGAGCAGGGCACGCTTGCCATCATGGCGGGCGGCGAAGCCGATGATTTTGCGCGTGCTTTGCCGGTCATGCAGGTGCTGGGGCGGGCTACGCACGTGGGACCGCACGGTGCAGGCCAGCTTGCCAAGCTGGCGAATCAGCTGATCGTCAGCGTCACCATTGGCGCGGTCGCCGAAGCCTTGCTGTTTGCCGGCAAGGGCGGCGCCGACATGGCCAAGGTGCGCGAGGCGATCGGCGGTGGCTTTGCGGAAAGCCGGGTGCTTCAACTGCATGGAGGCCGGATGGTGGAACGTGATTTCACCAAGCGTGCGGCGATGTCGGTACAGTTGAAGGACATGCGCAACGTGATGGACACCGCGCGCGAACTGGGCTTCGAGGCGCCGGTGGCGACGCTGTTCGAGCAATTGTTCGAACAGGCGGTCGACAATGGCCTGGCCGATCTCGATCATTCCGCCTTGTTCGTGGAGCTGGCCCGTCGCAATGGCATGCAGTGAACGCCGGTTGCGTGCAACACTGGTAGCCCCCTGGGTGCGCCGGTAAGTCCGTGCCGGCGTTGACGCGTGCAATGAAACACGCGCATCCATCCAATTACCGCAGGCCCGCGCCTGCGGCAGGCTTCCCTCGCGAGGCCAGGAGACGAGCATGAGTGACGATTCGATTCAGCCCCACTTGCGGGGCACCGACGAAGACCCCGTGGAAACCGCCGAGTGGCGCGAGGCCTTTGCCAGTGTGGTCGCGCAAGCCGGCCCGGCACGCGCGCGCTATCTGCTGGACCAGTTGTCGCAGTTGGCGCGCACGCCTGCCGTGGGTTGGGAGCCGCCGCGCGGCACGCCTTATGTGAACAGCATCCCGGTGGAACGCCAGCCCGTCTATCCCGGCGACCTGGCCGTCGAGGAACGACTCGCGTCGATCATTCGCTGGAACGCACTGGCCATGGTGGTGCGCGCCAACAAGGCTTACGGCGAACTGGGCGGACACATTGCCAGCTACGCCAGCGCGGCCGACCTGTTCGAAGTCGGCTTCAACCATTTCTTCCGGGCACGCGACGATGGATTCGGCGGCGACCTGGTGTTCTTCCAGGCGCACTCGGCGCCCGGCGTCTATGCCCGTGCCTTCCTCGATGGCCGCCTGAACGAAACCGACCTGGGTCACTACCGACAGGAAATCACCGCGGCCGGCAAGAATGTTCAGGGGCTCAGCAGCTATCCGCACCCCTGGCTGATGCCTGACTTCTGGCAGTTCCCCACCGGCTCGATGGGCATCGGCCCGATCAGCTCGATCTATCAAGCGCGCTTCATGCGCTACCTGAAGCATCGCGGCCTGTTGGACACCCACGGCCGCAAGGTGTGGGGTGTGTTCGGCGATGGCGAGATGGACGAGCCGGAAAGCATGAGCGCGCTCACCCTGGCCGCGCGCGAAGGCCTGGACAACCTGATCTGGGTGGTGAACTGCAATCTGCAGCGCCTGGATGGCCCGGTGCGCAGCAACGGCCGCATCATCGATGAGCTGGAAGCCCTGTTCTCGGGCGCCGGCTGGCACGTCATCAAGCTGGTCTGGGGCTCGGACTGGGATGGCTTGTTTGCACGCGACAAAGACGGCGTGATCGCCCAGACTTTCGCCAACACCGTCGACGGCCAGTTCCAGACTTTTGCGGCCAAGGACGGACGCTACAACCGCGAGCATTTCTTCGGACAGAACCCGGCACTTGCCGCGCTGGCGCAAGGCCTGACCGACGAACAGATCGACCGCCTGAAGCGCGGCGGCCACGACCTGGTGAAGATCTACGCCGCCTACCATGAGGCCGCCAACGCACTGGGCCGACCGGTGGTGATCCTGGCCCAGACCAAGAAGGGTTACGGCATGGGCGAGGCCGGTCAGGGCCGCATGACCACCCACCAGCAAAAGAAGCTGGAACGCGAAGACCTGATCGCCTTCCGCAATCGCTTCAACCTGCCCTTGTCGGATGAGCAGGCCGAAAGCCTGGCCTTCCTGCGCCCGGCCGACGACAGTCCCGAGATGCAATACCTGCACGCCCGCCGCGCTGCGCTCGGCGGTCACATGCCCGCCCGCCGCACCACCGCGCCCGCGGTGACTGTGCCCGAGATTTCGCGTTATGCCGAGTTCTCGCTGCGTGCCGACGGCAAGGAAATGAGCACCACCATGGCCTTCGTGCGCATGCTGGGCAATCTGCTGAAGGACAAGGAACTGGGCGCGCGCGTGGTGCCCATCGTGGCCGACGAAGCGCGCACCTTCGGCATGGCCAACCTGTTCCGCCAGGTCGGCATTTATTCGCGCGTGGGGCAGATGTACGAACCCGAGGACATCGGGTCGGTGCTGAGCTACCGCGAGGCACAGGACGGGCAGATTCTGGAAGAAGGCATCAGTGAAGCCGGTGCAGTCAGCTCGTGGGTGTCGGCAGCCACCAGTTATTCGGTGCACGGCGTGGCCATGCTGCCCTTCTACATCTACTACTCGATGTTCGGCTTCCAGCGCATCGGCGACTTGATCTGGGCTGCTGCCGACCAGCGCGCACGGGGCTTCCTGCTGGGCGCTACGGCAGGCCGAACGACGCTCGGTGGCGAAGGCCTGCAACACCAGGACGGCCACAGCGTGCTGATGGCCGCCGCCGTGCCCAACTGCCGCACTTACGATCCGGCCTTTGCGGGCGAGTTCGCGGTGATCCTGGATCACGGCATGCGCCAGATGCTGGAAAAGCAGGAGGACGTTTTCTACTACGTCACCCTGATGAACGAGAACTACGCGCAGCCCACGCTGCCCGACGGTGTCGAGGCCGACATCGTCAAGGGCATGTATCGCTACGCGGCCACGGAAGGCAGCGCATCGGTTCGTCTGGTGGGATCGGGCACGATCCTGCGCGAAGTGATTGCCGCCGCCGAGCTGTTGAAGGCGGACTGGGGCGTTGGCAGCGAGGTGTGGAGCGCCACCAGCTTCAGCGAGCTGGAACGCGAAGCACGCGAGGTGCAGCGCTGGAATCGCCTGCACCCGGATGCGCCGGAATCGCGCACCAGCCACGTCGAGCATTGCCTGGGTGGTGACGTGCCGGTGATTGCGGCCAGTGATTATCTGCGCGCCTGGCCGCAGCTGATTGCGCCGTATCTGCAGACGCGTTTCACCGCCTTGGGCACAGACGGTTTCGGCCGCAGCGACACCCGGGCCGCCTTGCGCAGCTTCTTCGAGGTGGATCGTCACCACGTGGTGCTGGCTGCGCTGGATGCATTGGCTGATCGCGGCGAGATCGATCGGTCGAAGTGCGCAGAGGCGATCCGCAAGTACGGGATCGACCCCGAGGCCAGCGTTCCCTGGCGGGCGTAAGGAAAGGGGCGCAAGAGAAGGGCGCAGGGAAAGGGCGGACGCAGGCTCTGCGTCCGCCCTTGCTGCATTTTCTGTGTCTGGATCGAGTGGCTCAAGCGGTCCGGATCACGATGTCCGGAAACCCGCTGACTGACTCGCGTTGCCTCACCAGGCGGCGTCGAGAATCTCGCGAACCTGTTCAGGGTCGATGATCGGACGCGGGTTGGCGCGCAGGGCCGGGTTGGCCAGCACGCTGATCGAGACCGCTTCGAATCCACTGGTATCGGGCAGCAGATGGCGCAGGCGGGTGGGCAAGCCCAGCGCGCTGACCATCTTGCGCACGACCTTCGATGCACGTCGGTTCGGCCGGCCCATGGCCTTGGCGATCAGCGCGTGGCGGTCTTCGCAGACCTCTTCATTGAAGGCCATCAGTGCCGGCAGCAGCGCGGCGTCACCGACGCCGTGCGCCAGGCCAAGCGCTGCGCCCAGCACGTGGCTGACGCTCTGGTTGATGCCCTGGTCGGGACGATTGATCCCCGAGGTGGCAAGCCACGCGCCCAACTGGCTGTCCAGGCGCTTGCCCAGATCGAACGGCGCGCTGCGGTTGACCGGCAGTGACTCGGCCAGCAGGCTGAGCGCGTGCAGGCAGCTGGCGTCGATCATCGGATTGCGGTCGGGTACGCAGACCGCGTCGATGGCGCGTTCCATGGCGCGCAGGCCGGTCGACAGCCACAGGCGCGCAGGCGTGTGCACCGTCATGGCCGGGTCGAGCACCACGGTATCCGGGCAGATGTGGCCGCCGCCGTACAGGTGCTTCTGTCCGCTGGCGGTATCGGTGCAACCCGCGAGTTCGTGGAATTCCGCCGCCGACAGGCCGGTGGGCACCGCAATCTGTCGCAAGGGGTGTTCGGGCAATACCGGGACGATGCGCTTGCCCTGGTTCGATACGCCCACCCGCCAGCTGTCGAATTGGTCTACGTGGGTGATGCCAGTGGCCATGCACAGCAGCGCCACCTTGACCGTATCGATCACCGAGCCGCCGCCGACGCTGATGACCAGGTCGGCCTCGATTTCCCGCAGCATCTCGGCCAGCGCCAGCGCTGCTTCGCGCGGCGTGTGCGCGGGGCAGTCGGCAAACAGGCCGACCATGCGGTAATCGATCTGCTGCGTGGCAGTGTGGACAGCGCCCACGCGCAACATGCTGCGATTGGCCACCACGACAATGCGGCGCGCATTGCGGCGGGCGGTTTCGTCGGCCAGCACCTTGGCTGCCGGCTTGCCGAAATACACGTTGGCGACCGCAGGGTAGCGGTACATGCCCACGATGGGCGAAACGGCAGGCGTAGGAAGCGCAATGTCCTCGTCGATGACGGATTCTTCGTTTGTCATGTCACTGGACATCTCTTGCTCCCACACAGTGCCGCAGCCGAAGAAAATCGGCCAAAGGAGAAGTGTAGATCGGCTGGCCAAACCGGGTATCCGCATTTTCCTGATTGTCTGCGGATGCGACACAAGCATGTGTTGGAGACATGCAAAGCCGCCTAGTCCTTAGCTCATGTTGGGCTTGTGGGCCCTGAAACACCCGGGTGATTATCGGCAGCAGGTCTGGGCGCGAACAAATCGCGGTCCACTACCGCATGAATGTCCAGATCGGCCAATTCATAGCCGCGCCGGAAATCGACGATGTGTTTGTCCATCCAGGTTCTGGCCTGTTGCATGTCGCGGTTGCGGATGCACTCGACGATGCGGGTGTGGGCAGACAGCAGGCGCTCGCGCGCATTCAGCCGGTCCATCACTTGGTAGAAGGCCGGATAGAACAGGTGACTGAGCGGTTCGCGTGACAGCAGCAAAGCCGGATTGTGGGCCGCCACAGCCACCAGATGATGGAACTCGATGTCGAGTTCGGTCAGGCTTTCGCGGTTGGCCAGCGATCGCTGGGTGCGCAGCAGGTTGTCTTCCAGCGCCGCGATTTCCTGTTCCGTCGCGCGTTCGGTTGCCAGCGCGGCGGCCACCGGTTCCAGCGCCGCAATGGTTTCCCACAGATTCAGGAAAGTCACGTCGTGCAGCAGCATGGCGCGGCTGACCTGGGCGGCGGTGTCGGCATGGCGCGGCCGGCTGGCAAACAGCTTCTTCCCGCCCTCGCGCCGCACCAGGCCGTTCTGTTCCAGTGAGCGGATGCCTTCGCGCACCGTCGACCGGTTCACGCCGAACTGTGCGGCCAGCGCGGTCTCTGCAGGCAGCACATCGCCCGTCTTGAGTGTGCCTTGCAGAATCTGGCGTTCGATCGCATCGGCAACCAGCTTGTAGGCAGGCGTGGCGCTGCCACGTTCCACCACGGCAGTCGGCGAGGCAAGGGCGTCGTCGATCGCGACCCGGGACGCCACGTTCATCGTGCCGTCCATCCGCCGTCGACCACCAGGCTGTGGCCGGTCACGTAAGCCGACGCGGCCGAGGCCAGATAGACCGCCGCACCCACCATGTCTTCCGCACGGCCGAAGCGGCCCAGCGGAGTCTGGTCGAGCAGGCGTTGCGACAGTTCTGCATGGTCGCGCAGGCCAGCGGTCAGGTCGGTCTCGAAGAAGGCCGGGGCGATGCTGTTGACGCGCACATTGTTGGCCGCCCAATCCAAGGCCAGCGCGCGGGTGGCCAGTTCCACGCCGCCCTTGGCCGCGCAGTAGGGCAGGGACTTCAGCAGCCCCACGTGGCCAGCCACCGAGCTGACGTTGATGATGCTGCCGCCCCCGCCTTGCGCGACCATGGCGCCGCCGATGTGACGGCAGCACAGGAAGACGCCGGTGAGGTTGGTGTCGATGATGCCGGACCAGTCTTCCAGCGTGGTCTTCTCGGGCCGGCGATAGATCGGGTTCACGCCGGCGTTGTTGACCAGCACGTCGATGCGCGCGTGTCGTTCCTGCACGGCGGCCAGCAAGGCCACCACGTCGGCTTCCTTGGATACGTCCACCGTCTGCCACCAGACCTTGGCGCCTCCGGCGCTCAGTTCTTCAGCCGCTGCTTCCAGCGTGGCCTGGGTGCGTCCGCACAAGACCACCTCGGCACCGAAACCCGCCAGGCCGGCAGCGATCGCCTTGCCCAAGCCCCGGCCGGCACCGGTGACGATGGCGACCTTGCCGGTGAGGTCGAACAAGCCCTGCATGCGCTCGCGCAGGCCGCCTGCTGCTGCATGGGTGGGGGTGCTCATTTCTGTTGTCCCCGGGCCAGGCGATTGGCGATGCTCCAGCGGTGTACTTCCGACGGACCGTCGTAGATGCGGAAGGGCCGGACGTCGCGGAAGATGCGTTCCACCACCGTGTCACCGGTGGTGCCCAGGCCGCCCAGCACCTGCATGCTGCGATCGACCACGCGCCAGATGGCTTCCGAGCAGATCACCTTGGCCACGCTGGATTCATGGCGGCCCTTGTGGCCTTGGTCCAGCACCCAGGCAGTGTGCGCGATCACCAGCCGCGAGGTATGGATGTCCATCTCGTTGTCGGCCAGCTGGAAGCCGGTGCCTTCGTGTTCGATCAGCGGCTTGCCGAAGGCGTGGCGTCGGCTGGCGTACTCCACCGCAATGTCGTGTGCGCGGCGGGCGGCACCCAGCCAGCGCATGCAGTGGGTAAGCCGTGCAGGCGCCAGTCGCACCTGGGCGTAGCGGAAGCCTTCGCCCTCGGCGCCCAGCACGTCTTCTTCCGGTACGAACAAGTCCTTGAACGAGACCTCGCAGTGGCCGCCCGGGAAGCTCTGGTCCAGGGTGTCCAGCGTGCGGTCTACCGAGATGCCCGGCGTGTCCATGTCGGCCAGGAACATGGTTGCGCGCGGCTTGCCCGCAGGCGAGTCCACGTCGCGCGCCATGATGATGGTGAAGGACGCGCCGCGCGCCCCGGTGATCAGCCACTTTTCGCCATCGATGCGATAGCCGCCATCGACCTTGCGGTACGTGGTGGCCAGCATGCCGGGGTCGGACCCTGAGCCCGGATGCGGTTCGGTCATTGCAAAGCAGGAGCGGATCTCGCCGCGGGCAAGCGGGCCCAGCCAGCGCTGCTGCTGGCGTTCGTCGGCGACTTGTTCCATCAAGTGCATGTTGCCCTCGTCGGGCGCGGCGATGTTCAGCGCCAGCGGTCCCAGGAGCGAGTAGCCGGCGGCTTCGAATATCACCGCCTTGCCCCGGTGATCCAGGCCCAGGCCGCCCCATTCGCGCGGCATGTGCGGCGCCATCAGGCCGGCCGCCAGCGCACGGGCGTTCAGCTCGCGGCGAAATTCGTCGGAGGGGCCGTGCGGACCCTGGCGCGGGTCGCGCTCCAGGGGAATCAGTTCGTCACGCACAAAGGCCTCGACGCGGGCCTTCAGGTCGGTCAATTCATCCGACAGGGAGAAATCCATGGTGTGTTCCTGGTTGACGCAGCGTTTGTCTTGGCGCGTGGTTCAGCGATGGTGTCAGCGGGTTCGTCAGAAATAGTGGTCGTCGGCCACATCCCCGGCAAACCCGAGAATGCCGTTGGCCAGCTCGCCGAAGCCGGCGTACTGCGGCGGCGCGGCGGGGTCTCGCAAGGCGCGTTGATGCAGTTGCTGGAAGATCACCGCAAGCTTCAGCAATGCCAGCACGCGGTGGAAACGGAAGTCGCCCATGTCACGTCCGGTGCGCGCCGCGTAGCGGGCCACGGCCTCGCGCCGGCCGGGGAAGCCATAGCCAGCTGTGGGCATCTGCGCCAGTTGATGCATGGCAGGCGGATCGCCGGGTTCGGTCCAGTAGCTCAGCAAGGTCGCCAGATCGAACAGGGGATCGCCAAGCGTGCCCTGGTCCCAGTCGACCACGGCCACCGGCGCGAGGCTGTGCGGATCAAGAATCAGGTTGTCCAGCTTGATGTCGTTGTGCAGCAGGGTCGCGTCCCCCCGCGGCACCGGGCGCGCGCGCAACCAGGTGACGACCTTGGCGGCGGCTGGTGACAGGCCGTCGGGCGCGCAGGCTTCGGCACGCGCAATCCAGCCATCCAGTGCGCGCTGCAGAAAGCCCTCGGGCCGCCCCAGGTCGGCCAGGTCCACCGCCGCCGGGTCCACCGCATGGATGTCGGCCAGCGTATCGATCAGCACCTCACCCAGGTGTTTGCCTGCCTCGGGGCGCGTGTCGAGTTCCGGCGGGCGATCGCCCGTCATCACGATGCCGGGGCGGTATTCCACCAGGATGAATGGCCGGCCGCACACGGCCTCGTCTTCACACAGATGCAGGCCACGCGGCGCAACCGGCAGCGCGCGCCACAGGCGGCTGAGAATGCGATATTCGCGCCGCATGTCGTGCGCGCCCTTGGGCAGCGGCCCGGCCGGCGGCGCGCGCAGCACGGCCAGTCCGGTCGCAAGCCTCACCAGGAAATTCAGGTTGGCAAGGCCGCCCTGGAATTGTCGGGGTGGCGTGTGCAGATCAAGCTGCAGGCCATGGCTGGCAAGATGCGTGGCAATGTCCGCCCAGGGCAAGGACGCGGTATCAGCCGAAAGACGAAAACGCGGCCCGGACGTTGTATCCGGCATACCCGACGAAAAAACTGAACTGCCGCCTGAACTGGTCGCCAAGATCTTCTCGTCTGATTTATTGTCGGACAATAAGTCTAGGAAGCTGAGCTGGAACGGTCAAGTGGGTTGCGGGTATTCGCTAGCCTCCACAAGCCCTTGCAAGTACCCAGCTGAACGCTTTGTTAACGGATTGAGCTTGTCTGCAGTGCTTTATTATTGTCCGACAATAATTCGCGGCAGGAAAACTGCACATCTGTGTCAGCTTCATTTCATGAGCGGGCACGATACGTGCTGATCGACGAGGTTTACCTGCGGTCTAGTTAGAATTCTTTCATCTATTCATAGGTGTGCGCGACTGACCGTACAGGGCTTGCTCATACCACCTACCTTTTGGCAGGACGTACTTCCATGATCAAACCTGTCCCCCGCAATTTGCCCGTCCAAGATCGTGCATCCACCGGCATCCCCGGCCTGGATAACGTGCTGGGCGGTGGTTTTCCTGCGCACCATCTTTACCTGATCGAAGGCGAGCCGGGCGCAGGCAAGACCACATTGGGTATCCAGTTCCTGCTGGAGGGGGTCGCACGCGGCGAAAGCGCCTTGTACGTCACCTTGTCGGAAACCGCAGACGAGTTGCGCACCGTCGCTGCTTCGCATGGTTGGACCCTGGAAGGCCTGTCGATCTTCGAGCTGGTCACCGCCGAGGGCCTTAGCCCCGACGCAGAGCAATCCATCCTGTATCCGTCCGAAGTGGAACTGGGCGAGACCACGCGCGGCGTGATGGCAGAGGTTGAAAAGAACCGACCCAGTCGCGTGGTGTTCGACAGCCTGTCCGAGATGCGCATGCTGGCGCAGGATCCGCTGCGGTATCGCCGCCAGATCCTGGCGCTGAAGCACTTCTTCGCCACCCGCGGCTGCACGGTGCTGCTGCTGGACGACAAGTCGGCGCGTGAAGGCGACTTGCAGCTGCACAGCATCGCGCATGGCGTGGTCAGCCTGAGCCAGACCGTGGGCGAGTATGGCGAGGACAAGCGTTACCTGCGCGTGGCAAAGCTGCGCGGCGTGAAGTTCCGTGGCGGCGAGCATGATTTCAAGCTCGATACCGGTGGCATCGCCGTGTTCCCGCGCCTGGTGGCATCCGAGCATCACGCTGAATTCCGGCAGACGCTTGTCAGTACCGGTATTCCCGAGCTCGACGCCATGCTGGGCGGAGGGCTGACGCACGGCAGCAATACGCTGTTCGCTGGGCCTTCCGGTGTCGGCAAGACCACCACTGCCATGTCGTGTCTGGCGGCCGCGCTCAAGCGCGGCGAAAAGGCGTCTTACTACCTGTTCGACGAAGGTCGCAATACCTTGCTCACGCGTTGCAGCGCGCTGGGCATTCCGCTTGAAGCGTTCATCGAGAATGGTCAACTGGAATTGGTCTCACTCGATCCGGCGCAGGTGTCCGCAGGCGAGTTTGCGAACATGGTGCGCAGTTCCGTCGAAAACCATGGCGTGTCGGTACTGGGTATCGACAGCCTGAACGCCTATCTGCAAGCCATGCCGGGCGGCAAGTTCCTGCTGCTGCAGATGCATGAATTGCTGACCTACCTGAACCAGCGCGGTGTCGCGACGATCCTGGTGCTGGGGCAGCACGGTCTGTTTGGCGAAGGCGGCAACGATATCGACATCAGCTATCTCAGCGATGCCATTTTGCTGTTCCGCTACTTTGAGGCGCGTGGCAGTTTGCTGAAGGCGCTGTCGGTAATCAAAAGCCGCACCAGCCTGCATGAACTGACGATTCGCGAGTTTCGCCTGAGCGCCACCGGCATCGACGTCGGCGCGGCAATGACCGACTTCGAAGGCGTATTGGGCGGCGTGGCCACCTACCGGGGCCGTCAGCCTTTATTGAGCGATGGTTCGACCATCGCGAAGGCCTGATGTGACTGAAAGCCGGGTGCTGGTGCACGCGCCACGGGGGCGCGATGCCGACGTGGTGCAGAGTGTGCTCGCCAGTCGCAATATCGCGACCCACATCTGCTTGTCACAGGAAGACTTCCTGGCCGCCCTGGACCAGGGCGCGGCAGCGGCGATCGTGACGGAAGAAGCGTTTTCCATCAGTCCGGGCAGCCCGCTTGACCGCTGGCTGGCGCAACAGCCCAGCTGGTCCGATTTCCCTTTCATTGTGCTCGCCACGCGCCAGACTGCACGCCGCTCCAGCAGCGCCAAGACGTCCTTGCACGTGCTGGGCAATGTGGTGTTGCTTGAACGTCCGGTGAACGCGGAAACCCTGGCCAGCGCGGCAGATGCCGCGGTGCGCGCGCGCAACCGCCAATACGCCACGCGCGAGCATCTGGAAGAACTGGACGAGACACGCGCCACGGTTGAAAAACTCAATCGTGAACTGGAAGACCGCATCGAGTCGCGTACCCGTGAACTTGCCGGCGCCAACGACCGCCTGATGAAGGAAATCTCGGAACGCGGACGCGCGCAGGCCGCCCTCGTGCATGCCCAGAAAATGGAAGCCATCGGCCGGCTGACGGGCGGCATTGCGCACGACTTCAACAATCTGCTGCACGTGGTCAGCATGAACCTGGACCTGCTGGGCCGGCTCGCGCTGGACAGCAAGCCGGCGGCGCTTGCCGCACGGGCACGCCGGGCTGTAGACCGCGGCTCCAAGCTCACCGGGCAACTGCTGTCCTTTGCCCGTGCGCAGCCACTGCGGCCGCGCCTGGTGGACGTCAACGCCTTGCTGTTCGGCATGCAGGAACTGGTGGCGATCTCCGTAGGATCGTCTGTGCAGTTGCGCCTGGGCTTGAATGGCGAGCAGGCATGGGCGCACATCGATGCCAATCAGCTGGAAATGGCGGTTCTGAATCTGGCGGTCAATGCCAAGGACGCGATGAACGGCGTGGGCACACTGACGCTGTCGGTGAGCCTGCGCGCCGACGTCAGCAGCGATCTGCCGCCGGGTACCTACGTTGTGGTCTCGGTGGCCGACGAAGGGCGCGGCATTCCCGCGGCCTTGCTGTCCAAGGTGTTCGACCCCTTCTTCACCACCAAGCCGGTCGGAAGTGGCACGGGTCTGGGCCTGAGTCAGGTCTACGGCTTTGCGCAGCAGTCTGGCGGTATCGCCCGCATTGAGAGTCAGATCGACCAGGGCACGGTGGTGGAAATCTGCTTCCCGGCTGCCGACCCCGAGGCCGCGCAGGAAAGCGCGCCCGACGATGCTGGCGCCGACTCGGTCCGGCATCGGCGCATTCTGGTGGTCGAAGACGACGCTGACGTGCGGCGGGTGATCGTCGACAGTCTGAGCTTTGCCGGGCACACGGTCAGCCCGGCTGCCGATGGCCCCACGGGGCTTGCGACGCTGGCGCGCATGGCGCCAGATCTGCTGATCGTCGATTACGCGATGCGCGGCATGAATGGCGCCGAAGTCATCAAACATGCGCGTGAAATCTTCCCGGACCTGCCGGTGATCCTGGCGACGGGGTATGCAGACATGGCGGAAGTCGGTCGGGTGCTGGGCGCCCAGTCCATCCTGGTCAAGCCCTTCGACGTGGAAACCCTGCTGCAGGCAGTGGCTACGGCCACTTACCAGACCACGCACTGAACCGGGTGCGCCCCGACAGCATGCCGATGCATGCGTGACAGGGCAGCCAGTGCGGGCGGGCATCCTTGCGATCGCCGGCCCGCACTGGCATGAGGACATCAGTCCTTCAATCAGTCCTTCAGATCGTCCGGCACCTTGCCGCCGTTGGCGGCCAGCTTCTGCATGACCTGCTTGTGCAGCCAGATGTTCATGGCGGCCGAGTCCTCGGTGCTGCCGCTGTAGTGCAGTTCGCCGGCCAATTCCTTGCGGGCGGCCAGGCTGCTGTCCAGGCCCAGCAGCTTCATCAGATCGACGATCGAGGTACGCCAGTTGAGCTTTTCAGCATTTTGGCTGGCCATGCCGTTCAACACCGCTTCCACGTCGACCTGCGGGGCGTTTGCGTCGGGGGCGGGCGCTGCGACATTGGGTCGCTCGGTGGCAATGGAGCCGGCAGAGGCTCCGGCCTGCGTTTCCGCATGGCTGGACGGGAAAATCTTGCTGAGAATTTTCGAGAAGATGCTCATAGGTGCTCCTTGGGTGATGCAACAGCGCACGGGCGTGTCACGGTCAGGCCCTAGCGCAAGCCCCGTACCTGTTGCTGGCCCAGCGTAACCCGCAGGGTGTGGTCATGCCGTGACATTGGCCACGGTGGAAACCACCACTTCACGAAATTTCGACGTCCTCATCACACGTTTTTGACATGGCTTGGCATAAGCTAGTCAACTTGAATGATTGTTTCGGAATATTTCCATGTCCAGTGTTCCACCGGTTGCCCGCGGCGTTGGGCGTATCTGGCATGCAGGCGGCTATTCGATGTCCGGGCTGCGCACTGCCTGGAAAGAGGCTGCGTTTCGCCAGGAAATCCTGCTGGCCGTGGTGCTGCTGCCCCTGGCCTTCGTGATCGGTCAGACCTGGCTGGAAGTCTCCATGCTGGCGGCGGTGGTGATGCTGGTACTGATCGTCGAGGTGCTGAATTCCGCGATCGAAGCGGCCATCGACCGCATCGGACCGGAATGGCACGACCTGTCCCGTCAGGCCAAGGACATGGGCAGCGCCGCCGTGCTGCTGAGCCTGCTGCTGTGCGCAGGCGTCTGGATCGGCGCGCTGGTTCATCGTTTCGCGTAAGGCAGGGGCCGCAGTTCAGCGGGCAACGCGGCTGCGGCGTTCCAACACCGCCACCAGGCGCACCAGCGGCCACAGCAAGGCCAGGTACAACAGCGCAGCCAGCACGATGGGCGACGGGTTGTAGAGCAAGGCCTGGGCATCGCGCGAGACCCGCAACAGTTCGGGCAGCGCCACGACGCTGGCCAGCGTCGTCAACTTCACCACTTCCACGCTGTTGCCCACCAGGTCCGGCAGGACATTGCGCGTGGCCTGCGGGATCACCACATGGCGCAACGCCTGCCAGCGGGTCAGGCCGGTGGAATTGGCCGCTTCCATCTGACCCGCAGGGATGCTGCGGATGCCGGCCCGGAAAACTTCCCCGTAGTAGCTCGCGTTGTTGAGCACGAAGCCGATGAAGACCGCCAGCAGCTTGGGCAGGTCCAGGCCGATGAAGGGCGCGCCGTAGTAGATGAAGATCAGCAGCACCAGCGGCGGAAACGCGCGGAACAGGTCGACATAGATCGCCACCAGGATGCGCACCCAACGCGCGCGAGACTGGGTCGCCAGCAAGGCGACGCCCAGGCCTGCGACCATGCCGGCCGGGATCACCAGCAGCGACAACCACACGGTCGTCCACAGCCCGCTCAGCAGGTAGGGCAGCACCTGGGCGTATATGTCCAGGCTGAAGAAGTTGCGCAGGATCGCGTCCATGGCTTATTTCATCCAGCTCTGGCGCGATTCCATCACGCGGGCGATGAACACCACCGGAATGAAGATCACCAGGTAGGCGAGGGCGCCCAAGGTCAGCGGCGTGGGGTTGCCTGCGTGACTGCTTGCCGACTGGGCGTTGTTCAGAATCTCGTTGAGTGCCACGACCGACCCCAACGCCGTGCTCTTGGTGATCGAGATGACGCGGTTGGTCAGGGGCGGCATCGCCATGCGCAAGGCCTGGGGCAGGACGACGTTGCACAGCGCCTGCCAGGTCGACATGCCGGTCGAACGCGCGGCTTCGCGTTGCCCCGAGGCAATGGCGTTGATTCCGGCCCAGATGCTCTCTTCCGCATAGGCCGCCAGGATCAGCGACAAGGCCAGCCAGGTTGCCGCAAATGAAGACAGCGAGATGCCGATGGACGGGAAGGCGAAGAACAGCACGATGATGATCACCAGCGGCGGCAGCGCACGCATGATGTCGGCGTAGATCTCGATCAGTATCCGCAGCCAGCGCGGCGCCATGCTGCGCAGCAAGGCCAAGCCCAGTCCCAGGGCCAGGCCCGCCGCGACGATCGCCAGGCCCAGCAGCGCGGTGACACCCATGCCACGCAGGATGTCGGGCAAGTACTTGGCCGCGACATCGGCATTGAAGAAGGTGAATACGAGGCGATCGATGGCTTCCATGTCAACAGTGCTCCGCAGCGGGCAGCGACTGGCCAGCGATCGACATGCGCATGGCGGACGTCATCTTCAGTGCGCCCGGATATGAGACAGGAAGGCCTTGGTGCGCGCGTGCTCCGGCGCACCGAAGACTTGTTCTGGCGGACCCGACTCGACGATCACACCCCCATCCATGAACACCACCCGGTCGGCTGCGGCTCGTGCGAAGGCCATCTCGTGGGTGACCACCAGCATGGTCATGCCGGAATCGCGCAGTTCGCGCATGGCCTTGAGCACACCGCCGACCAGTTCGGGGTCGAGCGCGCTGGTGGGTTCGTCGAACAGCATCACCTTGGGTTCCAGCGCGATCGCGCGGGCGATGCCCACGCGCTGCTGCTGCCCGCCGGACAACTGCGCGGGAAACGCCTTGGCCTTGTCCTGCATCTCGACCCGCGCCAGGGCGGCCATCGCCCGTTGCTCGGCCTCGGTGCGCGAAAATTTCTGCACCTTGCGCAAGGCCAGGCTGACGTTGTTCAACACGTTCAGGTGCGGGTACAGATTGAAGGACTGGAACACCATGCCGATGCCCTGGCGCACGCGGTTGATGTCCACACCCGCCCGGGTGATGTCGACGCCGTCGACCACGATCTGGCCGCTGCTTGGTTCTTCCAGGCGGTTGCAGCAACGCAGCATGCTGCTCTTGCCCGAGCCCGATGGACCGATGACACAGACCAGTTCACCGGGCCGCACGCGCAGGTCGATGCCCTTGAGTACCGTGTTGGCGCCATAGGACTTGTGCAGGTTCACCAGCTCGAGGATCGGCGGCTTGATGGAAGCCGTGGCGGGGCGCAGGCTGGAAGTGAGGTCAGGAGTCATGCTGTGTGACGACGGAGTCGGCTCAGGCGCACTTCAGCGTGACGGGCGTCGGATCGTAGCCCTCGAAGCCGGGGACACCGGTGCCGGTTTCCACTTTCACGGCGACCGAGTCGGCGTCGGGTTTGAAGCCGAACCATTTCTCGGCAAGCTTGCCGACGAAGCCGTCCTGCTTCATGCATTTCAAGACCATCGACGCGGCATCGCGGCCGGCCTTGTCGTCGGCGCGGAAGGCCAGGGCCCACTGGTTGCCGACTTTCAGCGTAAGCGAGGTCTCGACTTGCGGATTCTGCTTGGCGGCCCAGCCGGCGACGGTATTGCCCACCAACGTGGTATCGGCACGGCCGGCAATCACGGCCTGGGTGGCATCGGCGCTGGTGCCGAACACGTCGTATTTGAAGCCGTATTTGTCGGCATTTTCCTTGGCCCAGCTTTCATAGGCCGAGCCCTTGTTGACCGAGATGGTCTTGCCTTTCAGACCTTCCAGCGTGATGGGGGCGCCGCCCTTTTTGATCACGAAAGTGAAGTCCGCATTCATGTAGCCCTCGGTGAACAACATTACCTTGGCACGGTCGGCGGTGACCGTCACCGGCGCCAGCAGGAAGTCGTATTTCTTGGCGTTCAGGCCCGGCACCAGGCCAGAGAATTCGGTGCCTTCGATCTCGATCTTGCGGCCCATGCGGCGGGCCATTTCTTCGCCCAGTTCCACGTTGAAGCCCTGCAGACCGCCGCCCAGCTTGACCATTGCGTGCGGGGCAAAGGTCGCGTCGACCCCGGTGCGCAGCGGGCCGGTCTGGGCCTGAGCCGATACCGACGCAAGGCACAGGGCACCCAGCGCGATGGCGCGCAGGGAGAAGGAGGCAGTCAGCTTCAACATGGTTTCAGTCCTTGGTGGGGGTGGGGCGAGGCGAAACAAGCGTGCAAACGACAGTGCGGCAGGGGCGGGCGGGCCTGTGTGAGGCGCATGCCTGCCCGATACCGCTGCTTAGAACGTGCCGGGGTACGCGCCTCCGTCGAGCAATACGTTCTGGCCGGTCATGAAGCCGGCTTGCGCGCTGCACAGGAAAGCGCATGCGTCGCCGAATTCAGCCGGGTCGCCGAAGCGGCCGGCCGGGTTCGCGGCGGCGCGTTCGGCCAGGGCGGTTTCGACCGTCTGCTGATTCTGTGCGGCCCAGTGGCTGGCCGTCTGGCGCAGGCGATCGGTGTCGAAGGGGCCGGGCAGCAGGTTGTTGATGGTGACGTTGTGGGCCACGGTCTTGCGCGACAGGCCGGCGATGAAACCGGTCAGGCCCGAGCGTGCCCCGTTGGACAGTCCCAGGATGTCGATGGGCGCCTTGACCGCACCCGAGGTGATGTTGACGATGCGTCCGAAGCGGCGCGCGATCATGCCGTCGACCACCGCGCGGATCAGCGCGATTGGGGTGAGCATGTTGGCGTCGAGCGCCGCGATCCAGGTGTCGCGGTCCCAGTCGCGGAAGTCGCCGGGCTTGGGACCGCCCGCGTTGGTCACCAAGATGTCCGGCGCGGGGCAGGCGGCCAGCACCGCAGCCTGGCCTTCAGGCTTGGTGATGTCGGCGGCAATGGTCTGCACCGTCACGCCGGTTTCCCGGCGAATTTCTTCTGCCGTGGCTTCCAGCGCCTCGGCACCGCGTGCGATCAGCGTGAGATTCACGCCTTCGCGCGCCAGCGAGAACGCGCACGCGCGGCCCAGACCCTTGCTCGATGCGCAGACCAGCGCGTGACGTCCTTTGATTCCCAGATCCATGTTGCTTCCTCAGTCGATCTTGTAGGCGCCGCGATGCGCCAGCGACAGACCGACCCGGGCCACCACGGCTTCGAGTTCGCGGGCGGTCACCGGGTCCATGCGCATGCCAGGCGAGCGCACGTAGTCGCAGGCGATCACGCCGCGTTGTTGATAGGTGTACTTGCGCAGTGCAAGACCGATCTTCGGCTGGAACTCGTATCGGATCAACGGGCAATAGCGATCGAAGGTCGCAGCGGCGGCATCCAGGTCGCCGGCAGCAAACTGCTGGTGGATGCGCACCAGGATTTCGGGGAAGGCGAAGCCGGTCATGGTGCCGACGGCGCCGCGCTGCAGCTCTTCCAGGAAATACACCCCGCCCAGGCCACCGAAGATCTTGGTTGCGCCCTGGGCGAGCTCGAGAATGCGCGAGATCTTCTGGCCGACCGGCGGCTCTTCCATCTTGATCATGCCGACGCCGCCTTCGCGGCCCAGGCGCGCCACCAGCTCCGCCTTGATTTCGGTGCCGAAGGAGTCGGGGAAGTCATGGATCACCACGGGGATCTTCACCGACTCGGCCATGATCCGGTAGAAGTCGAATTGCTGGGCATCGGATACCTTGTCGAGCGGCGCCACGAAGACTGCTTCGGCACCCAGCGACTCGGCCTCACAGGCTTGTTCGACCGCGCCGGCAATGCCCAGGGCACGCACGCCCACCCACACCGGCACGCGGCCGCGTGCCTGGGCGACGAAGGCGGTGACCACTGCCTGGCGTTCCTGCTGCGACAGCTTGTGGGCCTCGCCCAGGAAGCCCAGGATCGCAAGCCCCGCGACCCCGGCCTCGACCTGGAAGTCGACCAGCGACTTGATGCTGTCGAGGTCGAGCACCCCAGCGGCGGTGAAAGGCGTGGGGCAGATGGTGAACACGCCGCGGGCCGTGGCCAGGGTGTCTGCAGGAACGGAGGCTTGAGTAGTCATGGATGCGTTGACCCGAGGCGGATTCGAATAATTGGTGGAGAAATTATTGGTCCGCGCATACCGCCCTGTCGCGTTCCTTTTTGAGGGCAGGGCTTAACAAGGAGTTACGCCATCCGATCAGGCAGGATGTGGGGCCATCAGTTTTCGCAGGGTCTCGGTGAAGGCCTGCGCCAGTTGCGACATGGGTTCGAAGCGCGAGTGCACCAAGTTGGCGTGGAGCATCGGCGCATCCTCGACCGGACGCACCACCAAGAGGCCTGCGGGCCAGCTTCGCACCGAAAACTCGTCGACCAGCGCAATGCCGGCGCCGGCCTGCACCAGGGCACAGGCGTTCTGCGGTGAGCCCACTTCCATCGCCGCCGATACCCGTTCACCGGCCGCGTCGAAGAGCTTGGCCACCAGCTCGCCGAACGGGGTCTCGCGCGGGTAGGAAATCAGGGGGAAGGCCTGCAGGTCCTTGACCGACAAGGTGGCGCGCCGGGACAGCCGGTGGTTGTAGGGACAGATGCAGACCAGGCGCCCGCTGCCCAGCGGCAAGGTGTCCAGATTGGGGTGGGACATGGGCAGGATGGTCACGCCCACATCGGCCTGGTGATTGAGGATTCGGTCCATCAGCGGCTGGTAGCCAAGCGACTGGAAAGTGATCTTCACGTGCGGGTGCTGATCGCGGAAAGCGGCGATTGCCTGGGGGATCAGCATCTGGCCGACGCTGGGGCTGGCAACGATGTTGACGATGCCCTCGGTGCTTTCGCTCAGGTCGTGGGCCAGCTGGTTGACGCGTTGCACGCCGGCATAGACGAGTTCGACTTCGCGGAACAGTTTCTTGGCCTCGGGGGTGGCGTACAACCTGCCCTTGATGCGTTCGAAGAGCGCAAATCCGATGCGGCTTTCGGTATGCGACAGCAGTCGGCTGACGGCCGGTGCGGAGATCCGCAAGAGCTGGGCGGCGCTCGCAATCGACCCCGTGATCATCACGGCGCGGAAGATCTCGATCTGGCGGAGATTGAGGGACAAGTGAGTCTTTTGAAGGAGATGGCCCAACCGGGCACGGCGGTGCCGCCACGGTGCATGGCGTAACTGGCGGTTAAGGGTGACAGACAACTAAGCAAGCGCCATACCACTTTCCTTGTCCTAGACTGGCATGGCAACGGGGCCTGATCCCCACACGTCATCTTCCCTTCGGACGGGCTTGTCACGCCATGAGCAAAACCCTTTATGTCATCAACCCCAACAGCAATCAGGCCGTGACCGACGGGCTCGACGCGGCGGTCGAACCGCTGCGTCTGGCAGGCGGGTCCAGCATCACCTGCGTCACCTTGACGGACGGGCCGCCGGGCATCGAGTCGCAACTCGACGTCGACCGTGCCGCGATCGCGGTGCACGATTTTGCGATGACGCACCAGCATGGCGCGTCGGGCTTTGTGGTGGCGTGCTTCAGTGATCCGGGCCTGGCCTTGCTGCGTGAACGGGCGGGGGTGCCCAGCTTCGGCATCAGCGAGGCAGGCGCCCTGACCGCCATGACGCTGGGCCAGACTTTCGGGGTGATCGCCATCCTTGCGCGTTCGATTCCGCGCCACTTGCGCAACTGGGGTGCAATGGGCATCGGTGCGCGGCTGGCCGGCGAGGTGGCCATCGGCCGCACGGTCAGCGAACTGGCCGACCGGCAAGCCACGCTGGCAGCCATGGTCGATGCCGGCCGGCGACTGCGCGACGAACACGGCGCGCAGGTATTGGTGATGGGCTGCGCCGGCATGGCGAGCTTCCGTGCGCCCTTGCAGGAAGCCGTTGGTCTGGCCGTCGTCGAACCCACGCAGGCCGCCGTCTCGATGGCGGTCGGTCGCATTCCGCTTGGCTGGTGAGCCCACGATGACGCAAACGAATGCTCCCTCTGGCGTATCGGACGTCCAAGCCAACCTGATCGCGCGCCTGCATGCCGTCGTCGGCGACGCCGGCCTGATCACCGACAACGAGGCCCAGCAGCCCTACGTGAACGACTGGCTCGGCAAGTGGCACGGCAAGACGCCGGTGGTGGTGCGGCCGGCCAACACCGAACAGACGGCGGCCGTGATGCGCATCTGCCATGAGACCCGCACGCCGGTGGTCACGCAGGGCGGCAACACTGGCATGAGTGGTGGCGCGACACCTGATGGCAGTGGTGCGCAGATCATTCTGGGCACCAACAGAATGAATGCGATCCGCAAGCTCGACCTGGTCAACAACACCGTCACGGTCGAAGCCGGTGTGCTGCTGACCAGCGTGCACAGCGCAGCGCAGGAACACGGTCGATTCTTCCCGCTCAGCCTGGGCTCCGAGGGCAGCTGCACCATCGGCGGCAACCTGGCGACCAATGCAGGCGGCATCGCGGTGCTGCGTTATGGCAACACCCGCGACCTGGTGCTCGGCATCGAGGCCGTGCTGCCCGATGGCCGCATCTGGAACGGCCTGCGTGCCTTGCGCAAGGACAACACCGGCTACGACCTGCGTCACTTGTTCATCGGCTCGGAAGGCACGCTTGGCGTGATCACTGCCGCGGTGTTGAAGCTGTATCCGAAGCCGGTTGCCCGTGCCACTGCCTGGGTCGGTGCGGCCCGCCTGGATGATCTGGTCGACTTGCTTGCGCATATGCGCTCGGTCTGCGGCGAGCGCCTGGTGGCCTTCGAGATGCTGTCGCGCGACTCGCTGGCATTGGTGATGGCGCAGGTGTCGGACGTCCGTCCGCCGCTGGCCGGCGAACACGCGTTTCATGCCTTGATCGAACTGGCCGACACGCAGCCGCAAGGCCTGGGCGAACTGCTGGAAGCCGGCCTGGGCCAGGCGCTGGAATCGGGCTTGGCCCAGGACGTGGCCATGAGCGTGAGCGGCCAGCAGACCGCCGCATTCTGGAAAATTCGCGAGGGCATTTCGCAAGCGCAGGTGCGCGCCGGCAAGGCGGTCAAGCACGACATCGCGCTGCCGATCTCATCCCTGTCTGCCTTTGTTGCCCGTGCCGATGTCGCGCTGCGTGCAGTCATGCCCGATGTGCAGATCATCAACTTCGGCCATCTGGGCGACGGCAACCTGCACTACAACGTCTTGTTGCCGATGACGGTGTCCTACCCGGACATGGCGGCACAGACTGCGATACTCAACCGCATCGTGCACGATCTGGTGGCCGAGTTCGACGGCAGCATCAGCGCCGAGCACGGCATCGGACAGCTGCGGCGCGACGAGATGCGGCACTACAAATCGGCGCTGGAGTTCGAGCTGATGATGCGGGTCAAACAGTCCTTCGACCCGAATCACATCATGAACCCGGGCAAGCTGCTGTAGCTCGCCCGGTGCTGCTGCCGACGATTCGGCTCTAAGATTGGCGAGTCCCGCACCGGCGGGCGCCTACTTGTCGAGCCGATCGTGTCCCACATCCCGCCTTGCCGCCTGTTGATTGTCGAAGATGACGCCACCATCGTGGCCAATCTGTTCGCCTGGTTCGAGGCCAAGGGTTACGTGGTGGACGCGGCCTACGACGGCCGGTCGGCCTTGCACCGGCTGAGCACTGACAGTTTCGATGTGATCGTGCTCGACATCGGCCTGCCCGGTGTCGACGGCATGACGGTGCTGCACCGGCTGCGCAACGAGCTGGGCCTGGCCACACCCGTATTGCTGCTGACCGCGCGTGACACGCTGGCCGACAAGCTGGACGGATTCTCGCGCGGCGCCGACGACTTCGTGACCAAGCCCTTTGCCTTGGCCGAAGTCGAAGCCCGGGTACTGGCCCTGCGCAAGCGGGCGAGCGGCGCGATGGGAAATCCGGTGCGCCAGGTCGGTAGCCTGAGCCTGGACACCCGCCAGCGCGAAGTGCGCGTCGCCGGTCAGCTCGTGCGGCTGACGCCGAAGTCGGTGCAGCTGCTTGAGGTGATGATGCGCGACCCGGGCCGCGTGGTGCCGCGTACCGAACTGGAAAATGCCTTGTGGGGCGCGGACGTACCGGAGCGCGACGCCCTGCGCAGCCAGCTGCATCTGTTGCGCAAGGCGCTGGCCGATGCGGGCTTCGATGGCATCGAAACGGTGCATGGCGTGGGCGTGCGACTGCGGGTGGATGCGTCGTGAACGAAGCGCGAACGGAGCTTCCCCTGCGCGCGTCGCCCCCCTCGACCGTGACGAAAAAAGGGCGTTCTTTGCGCCAGCGCGTGATCTGGGCGCTGACCGGGGCGGTGGCCTTGTTCGTCGCCTTGCTGGCCGTATTGGCATTCCAGGTGTTGGACCAGCAGGAAGACGAGCTGGCCGACGCCCTGGTGCTGCTGGAAGCCCAGCGCCTGACCGCCCGCATCGAGAGCGGCGAACTGAGTGTGCCGCAGTCGGCGCCCATCGAATTGGGCCGTGGCCTGCAGGCGTGGATCGTCGCCGCCCAGGACCCCTTGCCCGCCGCCTTGCGCAACCTGCATCCCGGCCCGCATGAAGTCCATCCCGACGGCTTGGTCTGGCACGTGGTGATCGCGCCGGTGGCCGGCGGCACGCTGGTCGTGGCCTTCGATGCCACCGCCAACGAAGCGCGCGTATACGCCTTCGGCGCGGCCTTGCTGGCCTTGTGGGCGCTGTGCACACTGGCGGGTTACGGCGTGTCGCGGGTGCTGGCGCGCGTGGTGGTCGGCCCCATGCACGAGGTGACAGCGCGCATTGCCAGCTGGGCACCGGGCGAACCCGGCATTGCCATCGACCGCGATGATGAAACCGGACGTCTGGTGGAAGCCTTCAACCGGGTACAGGATCGGGTGGATCGCTCGATTGCGCGCGAGCGCGAATTTGCCGCCAACCTGAGCCACGAAGTGCGCACGCCCCTGACCGCCATCCGGACGGACGCGGAATTGCTGTTGCTCGATACCAGCCGCCCCCAGGCGGACCGTGAGCGCCTGCAGCGCATCATGCGCACCGTTGACGACATCGTGCAGACCATCGCCTCGACGCAGGCCATCAGCGGCGCGATGTCGGGCTCGCAGGAATCCGTGAACCTGGCCGCCTGCCTGGACGATGCCTGTGGCGGTTTGCAAGAGCGGGCGCAGGCCAGCGGCCTTGCCATCGTCAACCGGGTCGATCCGCAGGCCGTGCGCACGCTCGATCGCTATGCGCTGCTGACGGTGGCGCGCAATCTGATCCGCAATGCCTGCGACCATGCCGCGCCGGCCACGCTGCATATCGACCTGCTGCCGGATGGTCTGCAGTTTGCCGATGACGGGCCCGGCATTGCGGCGGATGATCTGCCCTGGGTCTTCGACCGTTTCTATCGCGGACGGCTCAGCGACAGCAGCCAGTCTGCCGCCGCGGCGCCCGGGCCGAACGAGCCTGTCGAGACACGCGGACTGGGCCTGGCGATCGCCAAACGCGTCTGCGACGTGCAGGGCTGGGCGCTCGATGTGGTGTCGGATGCAGGCAGCCCGGGCACTACCTTCACGCTGCGTTTCCACGAAAATTCGACATCTGCCTGACAGGCTTTCGACACGCCATTCCTTAGGCTGGGCACCCTTGTCCATGCTTTCGGAGACGCCATGTCGCGCGTTCTGCCTCCTGTCCCGCAGGTCGTTCCTGCTACGCCCCCTGTTGCCGCGCCGCGTGCCGCTTTCTTTGGCTTGCCTGCGATGCAAGGGCGCGCATCGCTGGCGCTGCTGGTGTGGCAGATCACCTTCGTGTGTGCGTTTGTCGCGCGCGTGCTGCTGTCGGCGCTGAGCCTGCGGCAAGACCTGATCGGCGTCGGCATGTTGCCGCGCATCTTTGTCAGCGGCGCGCTGATGGACGCGATCACCGGGCTGTACATGGTGATGCCCTTCGCGCTGTATCTGTGGCTGGCGCCGCGCCGTCTCTATCAATCGCGTGTCGGCCGGGCGCTGGTGTTCGCCGGCATGGCGGTGACCATCGGCAGCAGCATCTACCTGATCGCCTCGGAGTATTTCTTCTTCGATGAATTCAATGCCCGCTTCAATTATGTGGCGGTGGAATACCTGATCTACCCCAGCGAAGTCCTGACCAACATCCGGGATTCGTATCCGGTCTACAAGGTCCTGAGCGCCACGCTGGCCATGACCCTCGGGCTGACCTGGCTGTTGCGCCATCGCATCCGCGCCGCGTTCGTCGAGTCCAGCACTTACGGCAGCCGCAGCCTGGCCATGGGCGCCGTGGCGTTGATCGTCGTGGCAAGCTTGGCCGGCGTGAACCTGCAGACCGTGCAGCGCGGCCATGACCGTATCGCCAACGAACTGGCAGCCAACGGCATCTACGCGTTCTTCAGTGCCGCGCGCAACGCGCATATCGACTACGAGGCCTACTACGCCACGCTGTCGACGCAAGACGCCGCGACGCGGGTGCGCGCGTTGCTGGGCCAGAACAACACCCAGCCTTCGGGCGGCGCCAATCCGTTCGCGCGTCACGTGGACAACCGCGATCTGGGCCCGGTGCGCAAGATGAACGTGATCGTGTTGCTGCAGGAGTCGATGGGCTCGGAATTCATCGGCAGCCTGGGTGGACGTGATCTGACCCCGAACATCGACCGGATCGCGGCCCAGGGCATGAGCTTCACCCACTTGTATGCCAGCGGCACGCGCACCGTGCGCGGCATGGAAGCGGTCACCACGGGCCTGGCCCCCGTGCCGCCGGAATCGGTGGTCAAGCGCACCAACAACGAAGGTCTGTTCAACCTGGCCAGCGTGGCCAAACAAGCGGGCTATTCGCCGACCTTCGTCTATGGCGGCTACGGCACCTTCGACAACATGAACGCCTTCTTTGGCAGCAACGGCTGGAAGGTGGTGGACCGCACCGACATGCCCAGCGCCAAGTTCGCCAACATCTGGGGCATTGCCGACGAAGCCCTGATGGACAACGCGCTGGACGTGTTCGACAAGCAGGTGGCCCGCGGCGAGCAGGTGTTTTCAGTCGTGATGAGCACGTCCAACCACAAGCCCTTCACCTTCCCGGCAGGCATCCCTGGCGTGATGGAGACCGGCGGTGGTCGCGACGCCGGCGTGCGTTATGCCGACTACGCCATCGGCCATTTCTTCGACAAACTGCAAAGCCGTCCCTGGGCCAAGGACACCATGCTGGTGATCGTGGCCGACCACGGCGCGCGGGTCTATGGCCGCGCCGAAGTGCCGGTGTCGACCTACGAAATTCCGTTGGTGATCCATGCGCCGGCGTATATCCAGCCACAGCGCATCGACACCCTGGCCAGCCAGATCGACGTGGGTCCGACCATCCTTGGTTTGCTGCACCTGTCGTATGACTCGCGCCTGCCGGGCCGCGACATCCTGCGCATGAAACCGGAAGACGGTTATGCGGTGTTCAACCACAACCGCGATATTGCGATGATGCGCGGCAACACGGTGGCGACGCTGGGCTTCGGCAAGACCATGCAGACCGAGACCTATGACCCGGCAAGCAAGCAGTTGCGCCCGGCGCCGCACGACCAGCAGCTGGAATCCGATGCGCAGGCCTTGTTCCAGACCTCGCAACACGTCTTTGTGTCCGGGCTGCAAAAAGAATGAATCGATCGGCGGACGAGGCGCGGTCCGGGCATGCGCGGCTGCGTCCGCTCATCCGCATGTCGATTGGCCATGTGGGTGTATCAGGCGCGATCGACGCCCGGCACGGGGACCGAGTGGGAACCCGGGTTGGAGCACTAGTCGGCTCGGTTGCCGAGTATGTGCTGATCAACCTGTATGCGATCCCGCTGGCACTTGCCACGCTTGCACTGTTCATGCATCGCTCGGGCTGGGACATGACGGTGGCGCGCGCGTTCTATGACGACACGCATCACGGCTTTCCCTGGCGCGATGCGCTGTGGCTGGAAGTGATCGGCCACCATGTGCTGAAGTTCTTGCCGGTAGGCGTGTGTCTGGCGGCGCTTGGCACCGCATTGGGAAGTCATGTCATCCCGCGCTGGCGTCCATGGCGTGCAGCAGCCTGGGCCTTGGCGGCGGCGTTGGCGCTGGGGCCTGCGATCGTGACGCAATTGAAGTCGATGACGGTGGCCCACTGTCCCTGGGACCTGCGCGACTTTGGCGGCTATGCAAGTTTTGCCGCGGATTACGCCGGCTCCTGGTGGGCGCCGTCGCGCGCGCAAGCCGGACGCTGTCTGCCCAGCGGCCATGCCGGGGCCGGGTTTTGTCTGCTGGCCTTGTATTTCTTCGCGCTGGCGGCCGGGCGCCCGCGCTTGCGCTGGGCGGGGCTTGCGGTCGGTGTAGTGGCGGGGCTGGTCTTCGGCTTCATCCGGGTGGTGCAGGGCGCCCATTTCCCCAGCCATGTGCTCTGGGCGGCGGTGGTGTGCTGGCTGGCTGCGGCGCTGGTGTATCTGCCGGTGCTGGCCGGCAAGACGCAACGGCGCTGATCGAGACGAGCCACGCGGTGGCGTTCCAGACATGCAGCATAAGGACATAGAAAAACCATCGTTCCTGGCAGGCGATCTTTCTTTTACGTTGATGGGCAGACCGCGGCGATGAGCGCTGCGCGTGCTGCAATCAAGAGGAATCGACATGTCTGCTGGGCGTCAGGACCAACTGAAACTGGGCGCGTTTCTGTACCCCACCGGGCATCACGTGGCAGCCTGGCGGCACCCGCAGGCGCAGGCCGATGCGGGGGTGAACTTCACGCATTACAAGCAGCTCGCGCAGACCGCCGAACGCGGAAAGTTCGACCTGCTGTTCATGGCCGACAGCGTGGGTACGCGCGGCGCGCCCAGCGAACAGGAATCCCTGTCGCGCACTGCCACCCGCTACGTGGCGCAGTTCGAACCCATCTCGCTGCTGTCGGGCCTGGCGGCAGTCACCGAGCACGTTGGCCTGGTGGCCACGGCGTCCACCACCTACAACGAGCCCTACCACATCGCCCGCAAGTTCGCGTCGCTGGACCACATCAGCGGCGGTCGTGCGGCCTGGAATCTGGTCACCTCGTCGAACGTCGAAGAAGCGCATAACTTCGGGCGCGACAGCCACGTGGCGCATGCCGACCGCTACGCCCGCGCACGCGAATTTGCGCAGGTGGTGACGGGCTTGTGGGACACCTGGGAAGACGATGCATTTGGCCGGGACAAGGAGTCCGGCCAGTTCTATGACCCGGACAAGCAACATCTGCTGAATCATCGCGGCAAACACTTCTCGGTACGCGGACCCTTGAACGTGGCGCGATCGCCGCAGGGACATCCGGTGGTCGTGCAGGCGGGGTCGTCCGAGGCTGGCAAGGCCTTGGCCGCCGAATCGGCCGAGGTGATCTTCACCGCGCAACTGACGCTGGCCGATGCGCAGGAATTCTACGGCGACGTGAAGGACCGGCTGGGCAGCTTCGGCCGTCACCCGGACAGCCTGAAGATCATGCCGGGCATTTTTCCGGTAGTCGGGCGCACGGAATCCGAGGCGCGCGAGAAGTTCGAGTTGCTGCAGTCGCTGGTGCATCCGGCAGTGGGTTTGCAACTGCTGGCCGGCATGGCAGGTGGGGTGGATCTGTCTCGATATCCGCTCGACGGGCCGGTGCCGCAGGACGTTCCGGAAACCGAGGGCAGCAAAAGCCGACAGTCCTTGTTGCTCGGGCTGGCGCGTCGCGAGAACCTGACCATCCGCCAGCTGTATTTGCGCGTGGCCGGTGCGCGCGGGCACTGGCAGATCGTGGGTACGCCGGCACAGATCGCCGACGAGATCGCAGAACGTTTCCACGGCCGCGGCGCAGACGGCTTCAACGTGATGCCGCCTTTCATGCCGGGCGGGCTGGACGATGTGGTCGACCTGCTGATTCCTGAACTGCAGCGCCGTGGCCTGTTCCGCAAGGAATACGAAGGCCGGACCTTGCGCGAGAACCTGGGCTTGCAGCGCCCGGTGCATCCGGCCGCCCGCTTGCGGCAGGTGGCTGCCTAGGCGAGGTGTGAGTTGAATACAGGTCAGGGAAAGTCCACCAGACCGCAGCTTCAAATACATACGGCGGCCATTCGGCCGCCGTATGCATTTCTGTCGCGCTGACCAAGCCAGTGAGGGCCCGTCAGTCGATCCTGATCACCAGGTCGAGATCGCCTTTTCCGTGAACACCGGCAAGGCCAGGCCCTTGGACGCGTCTTCCACCGGCTGGATGTTGATGACCGGCGGTTGCGACACCACGTTGCCGAAGATCGCGGCAAACGGAATGTCGCTGGCGTCGCGGCCGGTGCCGATGCGCAGCAAGCCGGTCGGGATCGATGCGCCTGACGGATCGATCAGATACCAGCCGCCCGACAGGTAGACCTCGACCACGGCATGGAAGTCCGGCGGGCCCATCGCGGGGTCGGCGCCGTAATCCAGGCTGCTGGAAAAACGCGCCGGGATGCTGAGCGCGCGGCAGATTGCGATCATCAAGTGCGCGAAGTCGCGGCACACACCGGTGCGTTCGACGATGGTGTCCAGCGCCGACGTGCGCTCATTGCTGGAACGCGACAGGAAACGCACGTGGTGGCGGACCCAGGCGCGGATGCCTTCGATGCGGCTGTAGCCCCATTGCTGGTTGCCGAATTCGCGCATTGCGAATTCCAGCAGGCGGTCCGACTGGCAGTAGCGGCTCGGGGCCAGATAGGGCAGCACGTCGAAGGGCAGCTTCGCGATCGGCACTTCCAGCAAGTCGGCCGGATTGTCCAGCCGATGGTTGATGTCCACCGTCGCGTCGTAATGGATATTGAGCGCGCCCTTGGGCGCGCGCACGCGAATCATGCGGTTGGCCAGGATCGGATCGGTGTAGTGCTCCACCTCGATCCCCGGCGTGACCGTGAAATGCTCATCGATGATGGCCTGACGCTCGGTCTTGGCGACTTCGATGTTGAAAATGAAATCGGCGGTCTGATCGACGATTTCGTAGGACAAATCTACCGAATAGATAAGACGGTTCATGTCAGCCCTCTGGGCAGCTGGTGGGCTAGTGATCGGATATGGTCTGGCTGGCCTGCGCGTGATACGTGTGGCCTGAAGAAGTATGGATGGGTAAGCAAAAATTGTGCCTGCCCAGTATTTGCCGTGCGCATATGGGACAATCCTTTCTTTGCGCGCGGACTGATATGTACAGCGGAGAACGTTTCAACGGATACAGCCACCTCGTCGGCACCGTGCTGGCAGTGGCCGGGGCCGCAGCCCTGATCCAGGTGTCAATGCAGGACAGCGACCCCTGGCGCCTGGTCAGCTCGGTGATCTACGGCACCACCCTGGTGCTGCTTTATCTGTTTTCCACGCTGTATCACAGCGTTCGCGGGCCGCTGAAGCCCTTGTTCCGGCGCCTGGATCACTGCGCGATCTTCCTGTTGATTGCGGGCAGCTACACCCCGTTCGCGCTGGTCACCTTGCACGGTCCCTGGGGCTGGGCGCTGTTCGCCGTCAATTGGACGCTGGCGGTCATCGGCATCGTGCAGGAACTGCGTGTCGGGCGTCGCTCGCGTGCCTTGTCGATTGCAGTCTACGTGGTGATGGGCTGGATGGTCTTGTTTGCCATCGTGCCGCTGATGAATGCCCTGCCCAAGGCTGGCATGGTCTGGCTGGCGGCGGGTGGCCTGTTTTATACCGGCGGCGTGGCCTTCTACGCGCTGGACAAGAAATTCCGGCATTTCCACGGCATCTGGCATTTGTTCGTGATGGCCGGCAGCGCGTGCCAGTTCGTCAGCATCTTCCAGTACGTCGGCACTCGCTGAGACAGCGCGCCACGCGCGCCGATCTATGAAAAATGGCTCGGGTCCGATACCGGACCCGAGCCATGGCCTGCGATTCAGCGAGGACAATGCGGCCGGATGTTCTCCGGCCGCACTGCCTTGCCGTATCAGCGCTTCTTGATCATGCCGTAGATGACCAGCAGCACGATGGCGCCGATGATCGAGGCGATCCAGCCCACCGGCTCGCCGGGGGCATACCAGCCGGCAAACCGACCGATGTAACCGGCGATCAGCGAACCGCCGATACCGAGCAGGATCGTCATGATCCAGCCAAGCTTGTCGTCGCCGGGTTTGAGCGCGCGGGCAAGCAGACCGACGATGAAACCGACGATCAACATACCAATGAATGCAAACATGTGCCGCTCCTGCGGAAGTGGTGGGTCAGCGCAGGTTAGCAAGAAGCTCGCCTGCGCTACGGGTTTGCCCGCATGAGTCTGTAACCGGTTGGCAGCAGGTAACGAACCCAGGTTTTTTCAGCTGGTTTTTTCCAGCAACAGTTCGACTGTCACCAAGACCGGGTTGCGACCGCGCACCAACACGCCGTCGGCCAAGCCGGCTTCGTAGTCGACCAGCACCACATCCACATGGGCGATGGCTTGCCCGCTTGCATCGCGGCTGACGTGTCCGTCGCGCACCAGCAGCTCGGTGGCGATCGGGGTCACCACGTGGCCGTCTTCGAACAGGGCACCGATCACGCTGCCTACGCCGCCGCGGATTACCGCGGTCTGGATGCCGTGCTGGTCACAGAAGTCTTCCAGCGCGCCGCAGAAGTCCTGGTTGGGACGCAGGCGCATCGCGTAGAAGCGCTTTTCCGTGACTTGCTCGGGCACGTGCTCACCCGGGCCGGGTTCACGCGCACGCGGCTGGAACAGCGAAAAATTGGTCTCGGTGTCCTTGTCCACCTGGAAGCGCATGCCGGTCATGCCCCAGGCCTGCGCGCGGATCGGCGAGGACACCATGGCATCGTGCGGAATCACATGGCCCGCGAGCTTCTTGCCGTCGGCTTCTTCCCAGAGTGCGTGGCAATGCAGGAAGGCTTCGCCGTCGCGCATGCCGAAGGTGACCGTGGCGCGTTCTAGCGTGGTCTCGCCCTCGGGGCGATGGATGTCGCTGTACCAGACCGCATGTTCGGGCGTGGGCGACAAGGACGGGATGACATAGACAAAGGGGCGGAAGCTGCCGCCTTCCAGGTCCAGCACGGCGTCGGCATAGCCGTGCGCGGCCAGGCCGCGGCGGATCGATTCCAGGATGCTGAAGCCAGGTTCGAGCATGAACTCGAATTTCTCTGCGTGGCCGGCCACGTACTGGATGCGGTCGGCGGCAGGAATGCCAGGATGGGAAATGCGTCGAATCGGGGTGTCCATGGTGCGTCTCCGCCCGCGCGATGGATGCGACGGGCATGCTGTTTTCGATGCCGGGGTGCGTAGGGAAAAGTCCCGCAATAAGCGCATCGGCGTGTCGCCAAGCGTAGCGCGTGATGGCCTGCGTGGCGTGACCGGCAGGCGGCACGTGCGCCACGATGCGGAACGTGGCCGACGCCGCCAAAACCCGGATTGCAGCGTAAAAAAATGGGCATCTTTCAATCTCGTGCCCTGTGTACAAAGGCCACGCGACGTGTGCCCGGCATACCTTGCCGTGGCGGCATGAAAAACGGGGTGCCAACAGCAGAAAATGCTGCTGTGGGCACCCCGTCGTGATCCGCACGCAAGCGGTGTGTGGGTCTGTCGGCGTGAGTCGATCTCAGCCCGGCGGCGCAACACCGATCAGATGCTGCACCTTGGGTGCTTCCGGTCCGGTGTGGAAACGCACCACCTCGCGCTGCAGGTCGGCATCGGCATTGGACACCCGATGGTGTTGCCGCAGATGCTCGGCCCAAGACTCGACCATGAACCATTCGACGATGCGTTGCGGTGCAGCCGAATCTTCGCTGATGCCCCAGGCGTAGGCGCCATCGCGGCGGCGCTCGGACGACAGCTGTTTCATGGCCTGCAGGAAGCCGGCGCGGTTGCTGTCTTCGATGTGGTACTCGATCAGGATCAGCACCGGGCCACGGTCGTGGTCGACCGGGGCAGCGGTCAGCGGGTCAGGCCAGTGACGCGAGGCATCCAAGTCTGCGTCACCGGAAGGCAGCGACAGGCGATGGCACACGACGCCTACCACCACCAGGCCGATGGCGCCAGCCCACAGCGCAATCGGCACGCCCCATTGCTGCGCGACCGCGCCCCAGCCCAGGCTGCCGGCTGCCATCGCGCCGTTGAACACCGTCAGATATACCGCCAGGCCGCGTCCGCGCACCCAGTTCGGCAGCACCGCTTGCGCTGCACCGCTGAAGGTGGTCAGCGACACGATCCACGCAGCGCCCAGCACCAGCAGCATCATCAGCGCGGCCCAGCGCGGCGGCGCAAAGGCCAGGCCGACCATCACGGCTGCAGCAGCGATGGCTGCGCCCAGCACGAGGCCATCTGACCCGGTCAGGCGCCGAAGCTGTGGCATCACCAGCGCACCCATGATCGCGCCTGCACCGACGGCGCCCAGCAGCAGACCATAGAAGCCGGCGTCGCCATTGAGCAGCTGACGCGCCACCAGCGGCAGCAAGGCCCAGATGGCGCTGCCGAAGGCGTAGAAAATACCGGCGCGCAACAACACCACATGCAGCGGCCGACTGGCCCGCGTATAACGCAGACCCGCGCGGAAGGCGCCCAGGAAGTGCTCCGGCACATCGTCGTCGGTATCGGCCTTGCGCTTCCACCAGAAGAGCGCGGCCAACACGAACACGTAGCTCACCACGTCGGCGCCATAGGTGACGGCTGCGCCAAAACTGGCAAGCAGCAAACCACCCACGGCCGGGCCGATGGCCCGTGCAATGTTCACGCCCAGCGAGTTGAGTGCGACTGCGCCTTTCAGGTCGGCCTTGGGCACCAGTTCCGGCACGATGGCCTGCCAGGTCGGTCCCATCAGCGCCGCACCGATGCCGCCGATGAAAGTCAGCCCGATCAGGTAGCTGACGGTCAGGCCGCCGGTCTTGGCCATCAGCATCAGCGTGACGCTGACCGACGCCAGCAGCAGCTGGATCACGATCAGAAAGCGCCTTCGATCCAGGATGTCGGCCAGCACGCCGGCCGGAATCGCCAGCAGGAAAATCGGCAGCAGACCGGCTGCCTGCACCATCGCCACCGCAGTCGGTGATGCCGACAAGTCGGTCACCAGCCAGGCGCTGGCGACGTCGCGCATGAAGCTGCCGGTATTGCCCAGGATGGTGGCAATCCACAGCACGGCGAACACCGGGCGGCGCAGCGCAGCGAAGGCGCTTGGCGAGGCTGCAGCCGTTGGCGTCGCGCTCATGCTGCTTCTCGCACGGCAGTCCTTGCGCGTCGTTCGCGCAGGTCCATCCAGGCCACCAGCACGAAGGCGCCGATCAGCCCGATGTGTTCAAAAAAGGCATTGGTCGTCATGAAGCGTTCCTGTCCACTCATTTCCCAGAAGCGGTTGGCGAGCAGGGTGGCGAACACCGTGAAACCGGCCAGCAACAGTGCGCCGGCCCAGCGCCAGATGCCTGCCAATATCAGGATCGGTGCGCCGATTTCGACCACGATGGTGAGCGCGGCAAAGAGGCCCGCCGGGGCGATGCCGAAGTGCTGCATTTCCCCCATCGCACCGTTGAAGTCCATGAGCTTGAACAAGCCGCCCTGGATGTAGGCGGCGCACAGGCACAGCAGGGCGATCCAGCGGACCGCCGGCGACAGCGTCCAGTGCGGGGCGTCGAGTTGCTTGAACGACATTTACACCGCCCAGCACGCGCAGCCGAGCGCGCCCCAGAACTGCTTGAAGTCTGACACCGGCGCATTGCTGCCCCAGGCCTTGCCGTGGGCGTGGCCGTGGACTTGGCAACTGGTTTCGCAGGCACACAGCGCGGCCATCTTGGCTGCTGCTGCGGGATCGGCTGGGTTTGCAGACCCGTCCTTGCCCCACGCCGCAAACCCGCCGTAACGACGCACCGGCGACCAGTCCGGCATGGCCGGCGGCACCGACGTATCGTCGAAGCGCGCGAACTCGCCGGCGCCATAGACCACCTTGCCGCCGACCAGCGTCAGCAGAGCGGTGGTGCCCGCAATCTCGTCTTCCGTGCAGCGGAAGAAATCGCGATCCGGCACGATCAGGTCGGCCAGCTGGCCAGCCTCGATGCGGCCCTTCTTGCCTTGTTCGTTCGAGAACCAGGTGACGTTCTCGGTCCACATGCGCAGGGCGGTATCGCGATCCAGGCAATTGCGTTGCGGCGTGATGCGCAGGCCGCCTACCGTGCGGCCGGTGATCAGCCACGACAAGGATACCCACGGGTTGTAGGACGCCACGCGGGTGGCATCGGTGCCGGCCGACACGTTCACGCCGGCTGCCAGAATGCGCGAGACCGGCGGGGTGGCCTCGGCCGCGGCCGCGCCGTAGCGTTCGACGAAGTCTTCGCCCTGGTAGGCCATGCGGTGCTGCACGGCCACGCCGCCGCCCAGTTCGGCGATGCGCGCAATCGACTTGTCCGAGATGGTTTCGGCGTGGTCGAAGAACCAGTTCAGGCCGGCCAGCGGAATGTCGCGATTGACCTTCTCGAACACATCCAGCGCGCGGCTGATGGTCTCGTCGTAGGTCGCGTGCAGACGCCACGGCCAGCGGTTTTCCGCCAGCACGCGCACCACGCCTTCCAGATCTTCTTCCATCTCGGCCGGCATGTCCGGGCGCGGCTGGCGGAAGTCCTCGAAGTCGGCAGCCGAGAACACCAGCATTTCGCCTGCGCCGTTGTGGCGGAAGTAATCGTCGCCTTGCTTGTAGGACGAGGTCGCCGTCCAGTTCAGGAAGTCCTCTTTTTCCTGCTTGGGCTTTTGCGTGAACAGGTTGTAGGCCAGGCGGATGGTCAGCTGATTGGCATCGGCCAATTGCTGAATCACCTGATAGTCCTCGGGATAGGCCTGGAAGCCGCCACCCGCGTCGATTGCACCGGTCACGCCCAGACGGTTCAGTTCACGCATGAAGTGACGGGTGGAATTGACCTGGTATTCCGGCGGCAGCTTCGGGCCCTTGGCCAGGGTCGCGTACAGAATGGACGCGCTGGGCTTGGCCAGCAGCAGGCCAGTGGGATTGCCGGCCGCGTCACGCAGAATCTGTCCGCCCGGGGGCTCCGGCGTGTCGCGGGTATAGCCCACGGCACGCAGCGCCGCGCCGTTCAGCAGCGCGCGGTCGTACAGATGCAGGATGAAAACTGGCGTATCCGGCGCCACTGCATTCAGTTCTTCCAGCGTCGGCAGGCGCTTCTCCACGAACTGGTGTTCGGTGAAGCCGCCCACCACGCGCACCCACTGCGGCGCCGGGGTGATCGCCACTTGCGCCTTCAGCATGGCCATCGCATCGGCCAAGCTGGGCACGCCGTCCCAGCGCAATTCCAGGTTGAAGTTCAGCCCGCCGCGAATGATGTGGATGTGGTTGTCGATCAGGCCGGGCAGCACGGGCTTGCCCTTCAGGTCGATCAGGCGGGTGTTGCTGCCGGCCAGCGGCATGATTTCTTCATCGCGGCCGACTTGGGTGAAGCGGCCATCGCGGATCGCAACAGCCTGCGCAACCGGCTTGCTGCGGTCCAGCGTGGTGAACTGGCCGTTGTGCAGGATCAGGTCTGGGGTCTGGGTAGCTGACATGGGGCTTTCCTTCAGGCGTTGGGATCGCGGGCAATCGGCGCATCGGCCTTGCCATCGGATTGGGGCGGGGTATCGATCGACTTGTCGAGTAAGGGTGCTGGCGTGACGCCGGGCGCGGACGCCTGGCCCGGGTACTGCATCCAGGCCGGGCCGTCTTGCGACGTGGTCGCGGTATTGCCCGCGACCGTAGCGGCGCCAGGCAACTGACCGAACATGTGCGGTTTGACCTGCTCGTGCCAGGACGTGGCGGCGGGCTGCTTGTCGAAGTAGTGCCTGACCAGCGTGGGGATCTGTTCGCCGGCCAGGATGCCAAGCAGGCCGATCAGGGCAATGATGGGAGGCGCAGGCGAACGAACGTTCAGCAGGCCATAGAGCACGCCGACCAGCAGGCCGGCGCCAAGGGACAAGACATACATCTTCATGGCGAACGCCTTCCTGATCATGGAGCCCCATAGTGCTCGTGCTCAGGCGGGCTGGTCTTGTCCAGGAGTCAGGTCGATGGAACGTTCCGGCGGTCCAGGTTCAGCCGAAGGGGATAGGCCGGCAGCCGTGTCCATCGATTCGGCGCATCCGCGCCACCCCGGGTCAGCGAGAAACCCAGCGACGCGTAGAAAGCCAGCGACCGCCCCATGTCGGCAGTGGCCAGCGTGACGGCGCTGAGCGATTCGATGCAGGGCGCGGGCTCCTTCATTCCATCATCCCAGCTGCTTGGCGTGGAAGGCCAGGTGGTCGGCCATGAAAGTCGAGATGAAGTAATAACCATGGTCATAGCCAGGCTGATGGCGCAAGGTCAGCGGCTGGCCGACTTTCGCGCAGGCCGCTTCGAACACCTCGGGCAGCAACTGGCCGTCCTTCAGGAATTTGTCGTCCGAGCCCTGGTCGATCAGGATGCCGGCGGGGAAGGGCGCCGACGACTTGCCTGCCATCAGCGCGCTGGCGTCATGCGCGGCCCAGCGGCTGCGATCGGCACCCAGGTAACCAGTGAACGCCTTCTCGCCCCAGGGGCACTGGCTGGGCGCAGCAATGGGTGCAAACGCCGATACCGAGCGGAACTTGTCCGGGTGGCGCAGCGCCAGCGTCAGCGCCCCGTGGCCGCCCATCGAGTGGCCGAACACCCCCACCCGCGCCGCATCCACGCCCAGTTCGCGCGTCACCAGGTCGAACAGTTCCCCGGTGATATAGCTTTCCATCCGGTAGTGCGTGGCCCAGGCGGGCTCGGTGGCATCCAGGTAGAAACCGGCGCCGACGCCGAAGTCCCAACTGTCGGTCTCGCCCGGCACGCCCGCGCCGCGCGGGCTGGTGTCCGGCGCGATCAGGATCAGGCCGTGTTCGGCTGCGTATTGCTGCGCGCCGCCCTTGGTGACGAAGGTTTCTTCGGTGCAGGTCAGGCCCGCCAGATAGAACAGGCCGGGCAGGGGGCCTCGGGCGGCCTGTTCCGGCACAAACACCGAGAAGCGCATCGGCAAGCCGATGGTTGCGGAATTGTGTTTGTAGAAACGTTGTTCGCCGCCGAAGCAGCGATGTTTGTTCAGAAGTTCCATGGGGTTCCTGTGCTGAAGGTGGACGGCACGGGTCGCGCCGGAAACCGCCAATGGTAGCCGTACTGCACGGCGCATTTTTGCGCGGCGCTTTTGAGTTCATAAAGCAGCCGCATGGATAAGCCCGGCTTGATAACGAGGCGGACGCCCGGGTTTACCCGCCGTTTGCAGCGTAGCGACCACTAACCCGCTTTTAACCAACACGCAAGCAGACCTTGACGCTGACTACCGCGAAGTAACGTGTTTCAAGCCGTTACACTGGCCAAGCACCCATTCTTCCTAGCTGAGTACATGTCAAACCCGCCTCTCACGAACAACGTCGAGCACCTGGTCGATAAGGCCCGCCCCATCGTCACCAAGACCGACATGAAGGGACATATCACCTATGCCAATCCGTCATTCGTGGAGATCAGCGGTTACCGCCGCGATGAGTTGATCGGGGCGCCGCACAACATCGTGCGCCATCCCGACATGCCGGCCGAGGCGTTCAAGGACTTGTGGCAGACCGTACTGCGCGGTCAGCCCTGGCAGGGCATGGTGAAAAACCGCGCCAAGGATGGTGGTTTCTATTGGGTGATGGCGTTTGTCACGCCCTTGTTCGAAGGCGGCCGCCAGGTGGGCTTCATGTCGGTGCGCAACGCGCCTTCGCGTGAGCAGATCAACCAGGCCACTGCGCTGTACGCGCAAGTGAAGGCCGGCGACGCGAAATTCCCGATGACGCCGCGCGCACGCTGGTGGCATCGGCCTGCACCGGTTGCCGCCAGCCTGGGGCTGATCGGTCTGGCCTTGTTCGCAGGCGCTGCAGCCTTGCCGCACTGGGGCTGGTCGGCCGGCGGGGCGGTATGGTTGCTGGCAAGCGCGCTGGTCTGGCGTGGCCTGGTCAGTGCACCGCTGAACGAAGCCATCGAGGCCTTGGTGGCCATTCAGCACGGTGCGCTCGAACGCGCTGCCGGTCCGGGTGCGCGCTTTGGCCTGGGAAGCTTGCGATTGCACATCGAAGCCGTGCGCATCCACATGCGATCCACCCTGTGTGACGTGATGCTGAGCGCGCGGGCGGTGGAAGCAAGCGCCGGCCAGGTCAATGGCGAAGTCGCCGCGCTGACCACGGCGATTGGCGCACAGCGCGACCGCATCTCGCAGATCGCTGCCGCCGTGCAGGAAATGAGCGTATCGATCCGCGACGCCTCGCAGCACACCGCTACCGCATTGGCCCTGTCGGAATCGGCCCTGGCCGACGTCGACGGCGCCGAAGGCAAGATCACCGAATCGGTCACGGGCACCACGTCGGTAGCCGATGCCGTGGGCCGCACCAGCACCCAGGTCGATTCGCTGCACACGCTGGTCGCCACCATCACCCGCGTCACCCAGTCGATCAGCGACATCGCCACGCAGACCAGCTTGCTGTCGCTCAACGCCGCCATCGAAGCGGCACGGGCGGGCGAGGAAGGGCGGGGCTTCGGGGTGGTGGCCGACGAAGTGCGCTCGCTGTCCGAGCGCACCGCGCGCAGCACCGAAGACATCGGCAAGGCACTCGAAGCCATTACCCGGTTCGCCACCGATACGGCGGCGTCGATGCATGACGCCGTGTCTTCCGTCGCCGCCAGCGGCGATCAGATCCGCGACAGCGCTGGTTACTTCGTGCGTGTCCGGCAGTCGTCGGGCGCAGCCGTCGATCGCTCGCGTGACATCGCCGGCATGCTGGATCAACAATCCTCGGCCTCGCGCGACATCGCCGGCAGCATGGAGGCAATCTCGGAAGCAGTCGACCGCACGGCGGCCTCCGTCGAGGGCCTGGGCGCGGCATCGCACGAACTGCACGACACGGCAGGCGAGATCCGTCAATTGCTGGCGCGTTTCGAGGCGTCGATCGCGCATTGATCGCGTCCGGATGTAAATCCCCGGCGGCGCCGCGTTGTGCCCTGGGCTGCACGGTTATGCTGTGCGATTGCGAGTTGAATCGGCCAGGGCGGTAACGTGAGCGAGATGTTGGCAACAGGCGGGAATGCAGTGGCAAGGTCCGTGGAATTTGCGCCGGTGAAACACACCGTGCACACGGCAACAGGCAAGCGTGCGATGGGTCTTCTCATCAAACGTGTGATGCGACACCTGATCGGCGCAGGCCTGGCCATGATGGTGGCGGTTGGCGCACCAGCCAACGCGGCCAACGCCGCCGACCCCTTGCCCCCGGACCTGGCCCGCGCGCTGGCGCAAAGCAAGCTGCCCAGTTCTGCCGTGTCGGTCGTGATCGAGGAACTCGATGGCCGCCGCATCGCGTCCCTCAACAGCAGCACGCCGCGCAATCCGGCCTCGGTGATGAAGCTGGTCACGACCTATTCGGCACTCGAAGGTCTTGGCCCGGCCTACACCTGGCGCACCGAGCTGCTGGCCTTGCCGCAGCACTGGCCCGGCCCCGACGGCGCGCTGCGCGGCCCGCTGTATCTGCGGGCAAGCGGTGACCCGATCCTGCGCATGGAAGATCTCTGGGCCATGCTGCGCGACCTGCGTCTGCACGGGGTCACGCGCCTGCCCGAACTGGTGGTCGACCGATCGCTGTTCGGTGATGTTCGCATCGACACTGGCGCCTTCGATGGCGACCCGGCCCGCCCGTACAACGCCAGTCCCGACACCTGGATGGTGGGCTTCGGCGCCATCCGCCTGATGTTCCTGCCCGATCCGGTGCAGCGCCGCTGGCGCGTGGTCACCGATCCGGTGTTGCCCAACGTAACGGTGGAAGGTGCCCCGGTCTGGTCCGATGTGGCCTGCCCGGGTTCGCCGTCTGTCCAGGCCGACCCGGTGGTCGATGCGCGCGGCGTCACCTTGCGCCTGTCAGGCACGGTGTCCGGCGATTGCGGCGAGTTCAGCATCTACCGCATTGCCTTGCCGCAGGCCGATCACGCCAGCGCGGTGTTGCGCAAGCTGTGGGAAGAAATGGGCGGGACCATCGACGGTCCGGTCCGCGTGGGCGTGGTGCCGCCGGGCGTGATGCCGCTGGCCAGCCACGAATCGCCGGCCCTGGCTGAAGTCATTCGCGACATCAACAAGCGCAGCAACAACGTGATGGCGCGCCAACTGCTGCTGACGCTGGGCGCGGCCAACGGGCAGACCGGCGCCACCCCGCGTGACGGTGCGGCGGCGGTTCATTCGGTCTTGCTCGCGCACGGCATGGAGTTCCCCGAGCTGGTGGTCGACAACGGCTCGGGCCTGTCGCGCAATGGTCGGGTGTCGGCCGACAGCCTGGCCAAGCTGCTGAACACCGCCTATCACTCGCCGGTGATGCCGGAATTCATGTCCTCGCTGTCGATTTCCGGCACCGACGGCACGGCGCGTCGCCGCCTGCGCGGCACGTCCACGCTGGGTATGGCCCATCTGAAGACCGGCACCTTGCGCGACGTGCGCGCCATTGCGGGCTACGTGCTGGCATCGAGCGGCAAGCGTTACCTGGTCGTCGGCCTGGTCAACCATGAGCAAGCGGCAAACGCCGGTCCGTTCCTGGACGCGCTGGTCGCCTGGGTCGCCGCACGATGATCCTGCCTGGCAGGCGAGCTCGGCCCCGTGCCGAGCCGCCTGTGATGACCGTCGCTGTGGCCAGGCAAGCTCAGGCCAGCATGTCGCGCACCGGACTGCGCCGCGCAGCCGCCGCGCTGGCCTGTCTCGCCGCGCTCGTTTCCGCGCCCGGTGCGTCGGCGGAAACGCTGCGCTGGGCCCGGGCCAGCGACGCCACCACGCTCGATCCGCATGCGGCCAACACCACCGCGAACCACAATCTTTTCCACCAGCTCTACGAACCGCTGCTGACCCGCGAACGGGATGGCAGCCTGCAGCCCGCGTTGGCCACGGCCTGGGAGATGGACGCCGACCCCACCGTGTGGCGCTTCACGATCCGCGATGGCGTGCGTTTCCACGATGGTCAGCTGCTCAGCGCCGACGACGTGGTGTTCTCGCTCAATCGCGCGCGTGCCGCCAGCTCCGACATGAGGAGCTGGCTTGCCACGGTAGCCGAGGTTGCCAAGGTCGACGCGCGCACCGTGACGCTGCGCACCTATCGGGTCAATCCGATCCTGCCCAACTACCTGGTGCACGTGCACATCCTGAACGCCGCATGGGCCCAGGCCAATCACGCGCTGCTGCCTCAGGCCCCGGGCCAGGCGTCCTCGCCCTATGCCGAGACCCACGAGAACGGCACCGGTCCATACCGTCTGGTCTCGCGCGAGCCCGATCGCCGCACGGTGTTGACGCGTTTTGATGCCTACTGGGGGCGGGCGAATTTCCCGTTCGCCGTCAGCGACATCGTCTGGCTGCCGATCGGCAATGCAGCGACGCGCACCAGCGCTCTGCTGGCAGGGGAAGTCGATTTCCTGCAGGACGTACCGGTGCAGGACGTGGCCCGCCTGGACCAGCAGCCCGGCATCCGGGTGACCCGGGGTGCAGAAAACCGCACGGTGTTTTTCGGCTTCAACCTGGGCAGCAACAGCCGTCGGCTCGGCAGCGATGCAAAGCCGAACCCGCTGGCCGATCGGCGTGTGCGTCAGGCCTTCAACCTGGCGATCGATCGGGTCAATATTGTTCGCGCCGTGATGCGTGGCATGGGCCAGGCCACCGGATTCATCGTGCCGCCGTCGGTGCACGGCTACGCCCAGGCGCTCGACGTGGTGCCCACGCCCGATCCCGCGGCCGCCCGTGCCCTGTTGGCCGAGGCCGGATATCCGACAGGCTTCAATCTGGTGATGAACTGTCCGAACGATCGCTACATCAACGACGAGGCCGTTTGCGTCGCGGTCGCGGGCATGCTGGCGCGCATCGGTGTGAAGGCCACCATGGAATCCCGCCCATCAGCCGTGCATTTCGGCACGGTGCTCAAGCGCGAAGCCGACTTCTGGCTGTACGGCTGGAACGCACCCACGCTGGATTCCGCCTACATGCTGGATTCGCTGTATCACAGCAGTGACGGTGCCTACGGCGGTGCCAATCTCACCGGCTACGCCGATGAAGCGCTGGACGCCAAGATCGAATCCCTGTCCACCGCGGACCGTACGCTTCGCGATGCGGCGCTGCACAGCATCTGGACGCGCGCCAACCAGGACCTGGTCTATCTGCCCCTGCACACGCAGGTGCTGCATTACGCCAGCACGTCTCGTTTCGACGTTCCGGTCGATCCCTTCGACATCCTGTTCATCAAGCAGTTGGGACCGCCGCGTGCGGCCTTGAATGCCACGCCTTGACCCGGCTCGGCGCGCTTGCCGAAAAATGTAACCACTCCGAGGCGCCCGCAGCCTCTCAGGCGATAGGCGAGGCTGTATCATCGATCAGGTGATCAACCCGCGTATCCAGGAGGTGCCACATGGCAACGAGCAATAAAGAACGAATCATCACCGACGTCAAGGGCGTGCTGGACGACGCAGAAGATCTGTTGAAGCAAGCCGCCGGATCGACCGGCGATCGCGCCGTCGAGCTGCGCGAACGCGCACTGGACTCGCTCAAGCGCGGTGCCGAACATCTGCAAGACCTGCAGGACTCGCTGGTCGAGCGCAGCCGCGCCGCTGCCCGCGTGACCGACGACTACGTGCACGACAATCCCTGGCGTTCGATCGGCATCGCTGCCACCGCAGGTTTCCTGATCGGCCTCCTGGTCAATCGTCGTTAAGCACGGCCGACGATGACTGCACCCCGCCCCCCACTCTCCGGATCCTTGCGGGCGCTTGGTGCGACCGTCATCGGCATCCTGCGTACCCGGCTCGAGCTGCTTGCAGTCGAACTGGCCGAAGAAAAGAATCGCCTGCTGGCGATTCTGTTGTGGTCGCTCGGTGGGCTGCTGGCCTTGGCGATGGGCATCCTGATGCTCTCGCTGCTGGTGGTCGCAGCCTTCTGGGATACCGATCACCGCCTGACTGCACTCGGCGTCGTCGCTGCCTTGTACTTCCTCTCCGGGGTAGGCGCACTGCTTTTCGTGCGCAACAAGATCGCGAATTCGCCGTTTGCGTTTGACGAAACCTTGGCCGAACTCGAACGCGACCGCCAGGCGCTCGGCGCGGCAAGCGAGAATTCGGTACCTGCTCGACGAGGTGCTCCATGAGCTCGCCCCCGCTGCATGTCCGTAAAGAGTTGCTGAAGGTTCGGGCCTCGCTGGAACGGCTCGAGCTCACGCACAACGTCATGGAAGTGCGCGAGGCGGCCTCGCCCGGCGCCATTGCGCGTTCCATGCTCGGTATCGGTCAGCCCAAGACGGGTCCGCGTGGCCAGGTGCATGCACCTGCCGGCGGGCTTGCCGGCGCCTTGTCCGGTGCGCTCGCCAGTGTTGGCGGCGTGCGTGGCCTGAGCGCAATGATTCCCGGCGGCCTGGCTGCCGGTGGACCGGCGATGCTGCTGCAGCTGCTGCGCATGTTCCGCCGTTCGCCCATCAAGGTATCCGTCGTGGCACTGGGCGGACTCAGATTGGCGAAGACCGGTTTCAAGCTTGGCGTGGTCGGGTTCCTGGGCTATCAGAGCTTCAAGCTCTGGCAGCACTACAACCGTCCGCGACGCTTCCGGGGCAACCCGATTCCGCACGATGTCGGTTACGAAGCCGCACCGCCCAGCGCGTCCGGGCAAACGTCTGCGTATCCGTGAGCATGTTTTGATTTTGGTAGCCGTCGTCAAGATGCTGCCAAGTTCGCTCAAGATGTAGTGAAAATCGCCGATTATTCGGCGATCTTTATTTGCGGGTCCTGATCGGCAAGCGGCGGCGTCCATGTCGATGGACGTCGCCGCTTTTGCGTGTCACAGACCCAGGCTATCCCACATGTCATCGATGCGCGCCTTCACGCCCGCGTCCATCGTGATGTCGCGTCCCCATTCCCGATTGGTTTCGCCCGGCCACTTGTTGGTCGCATCCAGCCCCATCTTGCCGCCCAGACCGGATACCGGTGACGCGAAGTCCAGGTAGTCGATGGGCGTGTTCTCGACCAGCAAGGTGTCGCGCACCGGGTCCATGCGCGTGGTGACGGCCCAGATGACCTCTTTCCAGTCGCGCACGTTGATGTCTTCGTCCACCACGATGATGAACTTGGTGTACATGAACTGACGCAGCACGCTCCAGATGCCGAACATCACCCGCTTTGCGTGACCGGCGTACTGCTTGCGGATTGACACCACCGCCAGGCGGTAGCTGCAGCCTTCGGGCGGCAGGTAGAAGTCCTGGATCTCGGGCAACTGGCGGCGCAGCAGCGGCACGAACACCTCGTTCAAGGCCAGGCCCAGCACGGCGGGTTCGTCCGGCGGCTTGCCGGTGTAGGTCGAGTGATAGATCGGATCGCGGCGCATGGTGATGCGGTCGACCGTGAATACCGGGAACCAGTCCTGCTCGTTGTAATAGCCGGTGTGGTCGCCGTAGGGGCCTTCCAGGGCCACTTCATAGGCCGACGCGGGCACGGCAGGGCCGCCGGGCGGGGATTGCGGTGCAATCGCCCGGGGATCGCTGCTGGGCAGGATATGGCCTTCCAGCACGATCTCGGCCGATGCAGGCACCGACAGCTCGCTGCCGATGCACTTGACGGTCTCCGTACGCCCGCCGCGCAGCAGGCCGGCGAACTGATATTCCGACAAGGCGTCCGGCACCGGCGTGACGGCGCCCAGGATCGTTGCCGGGTCGGCGCCCAGCGCCACGGCAATCGGGAAGGGCTTGCCGGGGTTGGCAAGCGCAAACTCACGGAAGTCCAGTGCGCCGCCACGCTGGGCCAGCCAACGCATGATCAGCTTATTGCGGCCCAATGGCTGCTGTCGGTAGATGCCCAGGTTCTGGCGCTTGCGCTGTGGCCCCTTGGTGACCACCAGGCCCCAGGTCAGCAGTGGCGCCACGTCGCCCGGCCAGCAGTGCTGGATGGGCAGGGCACTCAGATCGACGTCGTCGCCCTCGATCACCACCTCCTGGCAGGGGGCAGAGCGCACCACCTTCGGCGCCATGTCCCACAAGGCCTTCAACATGCCGACCTTGCCCACCGCGTCCTTCAGACCCTTGGGCGGCTCGGGCTCGCGCAGCGAGGCCAGCAATTCGCCGATGCCACGCAGGGCACTGACGTTTTCCGCGCCCATGCCCAGGGCCACCCGATGCGGCGTGCCGAACAGGTTGGTAAGCACTGGCATGGTGGCGCGGCCGCGTCCTGGCTGCTGGGCGTTCTCGAATAACAGCGCAGGACCGCCCGCACGCAGCACCCGGTCACTGATCTCGGTCATCTCCAGGTGGGTGGAGACCGGGGCGGTGATGCGCTTGAGCTCACCGGTGCGTTCGAGCTGCTGGAGGAAGTCACGGAGGTCACGGTATTTCAAGACGGAAACCTTGCAGAAAAGCTGGAAAAAACGAGGGTCGATACGCCCTCGGCGGCGCACTCGCCAAACCGCACGTCGCTTAGCTTACGGCTTGCGTATCGAGCAGGCTCCATGGTCACAGAAGTCCCCTGAAAATCGGGAAAAATCGGGAAATTCACGACACTTTCATACTTGTATCAAGCTGTGCGTGCGTAGCCAAGATAGTGGTCACTCACTATTTGTTAAGTGCTGCTATACCGGTAGGTGTTGGCGTAGTTGCATTTAGTAGCAAAATAAAACGCTTACTGTTGGCCGCAAGGACTGGAAATTTTTATTTGACCGTTTGAAAACTCAGTCCCTACAATCGCTTCACTTTCAGCGCGGGTTCAATTCCAGTCCTTCGCCACTCGACCGATCTGCCAGATGCAGCGGCGACGCGAGACTGATTGATCTTATGCAACGGGCCGTCGGGTGCCCACTGTCCACTGGAGTTTCTCTCTTCCCGGCGCGTTTTCCGCGCCACTCGCCCGAGTTGGGCACGGCCAAAGCCTCACCGCACCGGTGTCGCGGTCGTGCAGATGTGTCGACAAGCCGCTTTTCTGGCGTCGGCTCGAAGTGCAGTACACGAACCTGTCGTTTCTTCAGCAGCAAATGGGCCACCCCTGGGTGCCAACCATTCGCGGCTTGGGCGATGTCGTGTCTGCAAACCCAAGGGGAAAAAATGCACGACGCAAGATCCGGAGCGGCGGACGTATTGCCGGCTCTGTCAGCCAAGCGCGAATTGACGTGGATGTACAAGCAGGCCACCAGCTGGATGGGCGTTTTTGCCTTTGTGATGGCCGGTATCGTCTGGGCTGATCCCAGCATGCGTGCACAAGTGCGCGACGTGTACCTGTCGATGACGGTCAACGAAGCCGCACTGCCGCTGGTGGTTGCCACCGCGCCGGTCCCGGCCGTGGCCCTGCCGGTGACGCTGCCCAGCCATAACAAGACCTTCCCCTTGATGGGGAATCTGCGTGCGCAACCGGTCGCGGCCGTCGTGCCCGCCGGCCAGGCTTCCCCGGCCCAGATCGAAGGCTTGCGTCGCTACATCGCCCGCAAATACCGCGTGTCTCACGACGCGACGGAATTGCTGGTGAAGGAAGCCTACGGTGTGGGTCAGGACATGGATCTGGATCCGCTGCTGCTCTTGTCGGTCGCCGCAGTCGAGTCCCGCTTCAACCCCTTTGCTGAAAGCGGCATGGGCGCACAAGGCCTGATGCAGGTGATGACGAGCGTGCATCACGAGAAGTTCAAGAGTTTTGGCGGCCAGCAGGCTGCGTGGAATCCGATCGCCAATCTGCGCGTCGGCGCCATGATCCTGCAGGACTGTATTGCGCGTGGCGGCTCGGTCGAAGCCGGCCTGAAGCGCTATGTTGGCGCCACCGGCCCCAACGATGGCGGCTACGGCGCCAAGGTCCTGGCCGAACGCCAGCGCCTGGCATCGGCTGCCGGTGTCCGCCCGCAAGCGCCCAAGGCTGCCGAGGCCGTCGCCGACGCTGCGGTGTCGAAAGACGGCAAGCCCCAGATGGATCAGTCGGTGGCTGCCCTCTGATCGCCTGAGTCGAGCGTGGCGGCGCCACGCTTACAATGACCAAGCGCGGCATGTGTCCGCGCTTTGTCATTTTCAGGTCTTGTCATGCCCCGTCTTGCATCGCGCGTCGATCGTATTACGCCGTTCTACGTCATGGAATTGGTCAAGCAGGCTGCCCGTCTGGAAGCCGCCGGCCAGGACATCGTCCACATGAGTATCGGCGAGCCCGACTTCACGGCCGTCCCGGAAGTCGTCGAAGCCATGGAACTGGCCGTGCGCCAGGGCCGCAGCCAATACACCCCTGCCGTCGGCATCGCGCCGCTGCGCGAAGCCATTGCGGCCTTCTACCGCACCCGCTTCGGCGTCGACATCGATCCGTCTCGCGTGATCGTCACCGCGGGCGCCTCTGGCGCGCTGAGCCTGGCCTGCGCCGCGCTGGTCGAGCACGGCGCCAAGGTGCTGATGCCGGACCCGGCCTACCCGTGCAATCGTCACTTCGTCACCGCTGCAGGCGGCCAGGCAGTGCCGATTCCGTCCGGCCCGGAAGACCGCTTCCAGTTGTCGGCTGAACACGTGCGCACCCATTGGGACGAGCAGACTGCCGGCGTGCTGATCGCATCGCCCAGCAATCCGACCGGCACGGCCATCGCGCCAGAAGCACTGGTCGAGCTGGTGGAAGAAGTGCGCAAGCGCAACGGCTTTGCCATCGTCGACGAAATCTACCTGGGCCTGCAATACGACAGCGAGCGCAAGTCGGCCGCCGCCTTGGGCGACGACCTGATCATCGTCAACAGCTTCTCCAAGTACTTCCATATGACCGGCTGGCGACTCGGCTGGCTGATCGTGCCGCCGACGCTGGTGGGCGCCTTCGAAAAGCTGGCGCAGAACCTGGTGATCTGCGCTTCGTCGCTGGCTCAGCACGCCGCGCTGGCGTGTTTCACGCCGACTTCGCTCGATCTTTTCGAAGCCCGACGCGAGGCCTTCCGCGAGCGGCGCGACTATCTGCTGCCGGAATTCGAGCGTCTTGGCCTGCATGTGCCGGTCAAGCCCGACGGTGCCTTCTATATATATAGTGATGTGAGTGCGCACAGCCCTGACAGCGGGGCGTTTGCGGCGCGTCTGCTGAACGAGGCTGGCGTCTGCGCGGTGCCTGGCATGGACTTCGGCACCGCCGACCCGAAGCGGTATATGCGCTTTTCTTACGCCACCGACTTGGTCCGCCTGCAGGAAGCGGTGGACCGCATGGGCCGCCTGCTCGGGCGCTGATCGGCATGGAGCCGGGGCGTCGTGCGTTTTTCCTGCCCGGTCGCGCGCTGCGCGACCCGTGGACGCAGTTCTGCCAGCGCCTGTCGCGGCTGGTGGCGGGAACGGTCAAGGATGAAACTGCCGGGTCAGCCGGCCAGCCGATGCATCGCGCCAGACTGGTTGCCGCCCGCGCAGCCGATGTCCATCACGCCCGCGCGCTGTGTGCCGAGCTTGGCGTGGTCCTGGCAGATACCCATGCCGGCTTGTCGGCAGATCCGTCCAAGTCGTGGCTGTGGGTCGATGCAAGTCGACTCAGTGGGGTGGGGACCTTCGATACCCGGTTGGGCCTGATCAGCGTCGAGGCCGGCTGCCGAGTCGGTACGCTGCGGGAAGCGATCGCCGGCAGTGGCTGGGTATCGGCTGGCTTGCAGGGCGCAGACGCGCAGCAGACCCTGGGACACTGGCTGATGACGGCCGACCAATGGCTGCCCGGCGACTGTGCCGCATCGGATGTGCATGCGGTCGACGTGCTGCTGCCCGACGGCAGCGGCGAGCAATTGGGCAGTTTCGGACAGGCGGCTACCCGCCCGCTGGGACCTGCACTGCGCGCCTTGGTCTCCGGCCTGTTCGAAACCGCCGCATCGCCCGTTGCCGACGCCATGCGCGCGCAGCCGCGCTGGCCCGGCCGATATCGACTGGACGCCTTGCTGCCACAGACGCCGCCGGGCCTGGCGCCTATCCCCAACTTGTCCCATTTGCTGCTGGGAAGCCGGGGTTCGCTGGCGTGGACCGAGCGTATCCACCTGCGCTTGCGTCCAGAACACGCGCCAGTGCCGGCGACGGCTGAACCGCTAGGTGGCACTTCGTCCCATGGTGCAGACCAAATTGTGGAACTTGCTGCTGTGCAGCGTATTGACGCTTACGTAAAGTGCCGTTTCGATCCTGAGACGCGTTTGCCCTCCCCATTTGTATAAGCGTGCTGTCAGGGGGATAATCGCGCCTCGCTCAACGCGCCCGCCGGGCAAGGTTCCACTCCATGGCTCAACCCCTCGATCCTCAACTGCGCAAGGCTGCGCTCGAATATCACGAGCAAGGTCGTCCCGGCAAGATTTCGGTCACGCCGACCAAGCAGCTATCCAATCAGCGCGATCTGGCACTGGCGTATTCGCCCGGCGTGGCCGCCGCGTGTGAAGAGATCGTCGACGATCCCGCCAATGCGTTCCGCTACACGGCACGTGGCAACCTGGTCGGTGTGATCACCAACGGCACGGCCGTGCTGGGCCTGGGTGACATCGGGGCACTGGCATCCAAGCCGGTGATGGAAGGCAAGGCGGTTCTGTTCAAGAAGTTCGCCGGCATCGATGTGTTCGACATCGAAATCAACGAAGCCGATCCGCACAAGCTGGTCGAAGTGATTGCGGCGCTCGAGCCGACCTTCGGCGGCATCAACCTGGAAGACATCAAGGCACCCGAGTGCTTCATCGTCGAGCGCGAACTGCGCAAGCGCATGAAGATTCCGGTCTTCCACGACGACCAGCATGGCACCGCCATCTGTGTTGCCGCTGCCTTCCTGAACGGCCTGAAGGTCGTCGGCAAGAGCCTGACCGAGATCAAGCTGGTGGTGTCCGGCGCCGGCGCCGCTGCGCTGGCCTGCCTGGATCTGCTGGTCGACCTGGGCCTGCCGCTTGCCAACATCTGGGTCACCGACCTGGAAGGCGTGGTCTACACCGGCCGCGTTGCGCTGATGGACCCGGACAAGGAACGCTTCTGCCAACCGACCGAGCTGCGTACGCTCGGCCAGGTGATCGACGGCGCCGACGCCTTCCTGGGCCTGTCGGCCGGTGGCGTGCTGAAGGCCGACATGGTCGAGCGCATGGGCCCGCGCCCGCTGATCCTGGCGCTGGCCAACCCGACGCCGGAAATTCTCCCGGAAGTCGCCCACGCCGTGCGCAACGACGTGGTGATGGCCACCGGCCGCTCGGACTATCCGAACCAGGTCAACAACGTTCTGTGCTTCCCGTACATCTTCCGCGGCGCGCTGGATGTGGGCGCGACCACCATCACGCGTGAGATGGAAATCGCAGTGGTGCACGCCATCACCGAACTCGCTCAGAAAGAACAGAGCGAAGTCGTGGCGGCTGCCTATGGCATTTCCGACCTGGCCTTCGGCCCGGAATACCTGATTCCCAAGCCCTTCGATCCGCGCCTGATCGTGCGCATCGCCCCGGCAGTGGCCAAGGCCGCCATGGAATGCGGCGTTGCTACCCGCCCGATCGCGGACATGGACGCGTACATCGAACAGCTGGAACAGTTCGTGTATCACTCGGGCGCCTTCATGCGGCCGCTGTTCTCGTCGGCCAAGCGCATGGTGCGCGAGGGCGGCAAGGCCCGCATCGTCTATGCCGAAGGCGAAGACGAACGGGTGCTGCGTGCAGTCCAGGTCATTGTCGACGAAGGCCTGGCCAAGCCGATCCTGGTGGGTCGTCCGGCGGTGCTGGAAAAGCGCATCGAGAAATTCGGCCTGCGCCTGCGCCTGGGGGTCGACGTTGAAGTCACCAACCCCGAGCAGGACGAGCGCTTCAAGACCTACTGGACCAACTACTGGAACAAGTCGGCGCGTCATGGCGTCACCGCCGAATACGCCAAGATCGAAATGCGCCGCCGCCTGACGCTGATCGGCGCGATGATGGTCGATGTGGGCGATGCCGACGGCATGATCTGCGGCACGGTCGGTTTCTATCACAAGCACGTGAAGTTCATCGATCAGGTGATCGGTCGCCGGCCGGGCGCCAGCGTCTACGCCGCGATGAACTTCCTGGTGCTGGCCAACCGCACCGTGGTGCTGGTCGACACGCACGTGAACGAAAACCCGACCGCTGCCCAGATCGCCGAGATCACCATCATGGCGGCCGAGGAAATGAAGCGTCTGGGTGTCGAGCCCAAGGCGGCACTGCTGTCGCACTCCAACTTCGGCACCAGCGATGCCCCGTCGGCGCTCAAGCAACGCGAAGCCCTGGCCATCCTGCGTGAAACGGCGCCCTGGCTGGAAGTCGATGGCGAAATGCATGGCGACATGGCGCTGAGCGAGTCGATGCGTCACAACCTGATGCCCAACACCACGCTGAAGGGCGAAGCCAACCTGCTGGTCTGCCCGACCATCGAGTCGGCCAACATCTCGTACAACCTGCTGAAGACCACGGCGGGCGGCGGTGTGGCGGTCGGCCCGATCCTGCTGGGCGCCAATGCGGCGGTCAACGTGTTGACGGCCAGTGCCACCGTGCGCCGGATCATCAACATGACCGCGCTGACGGTGATGGACGCGAACGCCAAGTAAGTCGAGCCAACTTGCCGGGGTGGTTCACCCGTCAAGGTGTGCACGGTCTGCAAGAACAACACCCCGGCAGTCGGACTCAGGTCCTGGCTGCCGGGGTGTTTGCATTTGGATCTCCGCGCGCCGTGACGCTTCGATGCGCACCGAAGCGTTACGGCACCAAGCGTCGCACACTTCGTCCGATCCTTCCCCTGGAAACGGACCATGCAAACTGTCTTGCCCATCGCGCCAAGCGTCTCGACCGATCACCACCATGCCGCATCGCACGCGCAAGCCGTGCGGGCTGGCACCGAAGGAAGGCGTGCATGACCGACACTTCGATCGCGGCGCGTCGGCGCGTGCTGGCCGCCACCAGCATCAGCTACGTGGTGGTCGTGCTGGACACCTCCATCGTCAACGTCACGCTGGACAGCCTGTCCGCTGCGTTCGACACGCATGTCGAGGGTCTGCAGTGGGTCGTCAGTGCCTACACCTTGATGTTTGCCAGCCTGCTGCTCAGCGGCGGCATGCTGGGCGATCGCTGGGGCGCAAGAAGAATCTATCTGGCAGGTCTGCTGCTCTTCACTGCTGCGTCGCTGGTGTGCGCCATGGCCGGCATGCTGCCCGTGCTGGTGTTGGCGCGCGCCGTGCAAGGCATCGGGGCGGCGATGCTGGTGCCATGCTCGCTCAAGCTCATCCGCCAGGCCTATCCCGACGCATCCGAGCGGGCGCGTGCAATCGGGCTGTGGGTGGGCCTGGGCGGTATCGCGATGGCGGCCGGACCCTTGATCGGTGGTGTGCTGATCCACAACTACGGCTGGCGCAGCATCTTTGTCGTCAATGTGCCGATCTGTCTGGCAGGCGTGTTCATGGCATGGCGTATCCGGGAAGAGGCTGCGTCCACGCAACGCGGGCGCGTCGACCTGGCTGGGCAACTGTGTGCGATGGTCGCGCTGGCGAGTCTGATTGCCGTGACCATCGAAGGGCAGGGAAGGGGTTGGACCTCGGCGCCTATCATCGCAGGGGCGCTCATTGCTTTGTTTGCCGGACTTGCCTTTCTGCGCATCGAGTCACGGCATGCGCATCCGATGCTGCCGCTGTCCTTGTTCAAAAATGGCGTGTTCTTCGGCTCGACCTGCGTCTCGATGGCATCGGCCTTTGTCTTCTACGGCCTGTTCTTTGCCATCAGTCTCGACTTCCAGCAGGCGCACGCTTACTCCCCGCTGCAGACCGGGCTGGCCTTGTTGCCGATGACGGCGATGGTTGCTGCGGGCAGTTTGCTGGCCGGGCGCCTGGCGCGCCGCTGGGGTGTGGCTTGGCCGATGAAGCTGGCCTTCGCCGGCTACGGCGCAGGGGCAATTGGCCTGTGGCTGGCAGCGGGCAGTGCGCACTATGTGTCGATCATCGCGCCCATGCTGGCGATCGGCTTTGCATCGGGCTTCATTTCCCCCGCTGCCACCGCTCCTGCGCTGGATACCGTCACGCCACATCTGTCCGGCGTGGCGGCGGCTGCGCTCAATTCAGCCCGGCAAGTGGGGGCTGCAATGGGCGTCGCGGTCTTTGGCGCGATGGTCGGGGCGACGCATTCCTTCCAGACCGGCTTGCGGGCCGCCCTGGTCCTGGCCGTCATCGTTTCACTGGCTGCGATGCCGGTCTGGGGTCGCGCCCTGAGGGCACCCCGCCCGCATGACATGACATCCGCGTGAAGCCCAGTGCCAAGGCGTGCGACGATTGCGCGTCAAACCACGACGGATGTTGATTGGCCCGGGCTTTGCGGATACGCTCGAACCGAATCCGATCCGGAGTATTCGATGCATTCCCTGTTGCAGCGCTGGTGGCGCACCCTGGTCTTGATGCTGGTTCTGGCGGCATGCGCAGTGCCCGCATCCGCACGCGAAGCGCCCGCCATCCAGGACGAGATCGCCGTTGCGCAACTGCCGCGCGAAGCCCAGCAAACACTGGCGCTGATCAAGCACGACGGACCGTTCCCGTATCCCAAGGACGGCACGGTGTTCGGCAATCGCGAGGGGCGCTTGCCCTCGCAGGCGCGCGGCTATTATCGTGAGTACACCGTGCCCACGCCGGGTGCCCGCAATCGTGGTGCGCGGCGCATCATTGCCGGCCAGAAGCCTGGCCGCAATGCGGCAACGAGCGGCGAGTACTGGTACACCGCCGACCACTACTCGACCTTCCGTCGAATCCGGGAGTAAGCCATGACATCCGTTTCCCCCAGCCTGCACGAGCAATTCGAGGCGGGCACCGCGCTGCAAGAGCCGGGTATTGCGGCAGCGACCCTGGCCGCCACCGCGCGCGAACTCAAGCTGGGTTTCTTCGACATCGATTGCGCACGTGCCAAGAGCAAGTCGGCGGTGTTGCGGGCAATTGCCAAGGCGCTGGATTTTCCCGAGCACTTCGGCAACAACCTGGATGCCTTGTACGACAGCCTGACCGATGTGCTGATGGAGCAGAAGCGCGGCATGGTGGTGGTGTTGCGCGACCTGCACGTCAACGACCCGGTGCTGGCCGAGCACGTGCCGGCCATCGGCGATGTGTTTCGCGATGCGATCGAATACGCCCGTGAGAACGGGCGTGCGCTCAGTTTCATCCTGGAGCCTGCACACGACGAACCTGCACACGACGAGGCGGCGCCGGCGGCATGATCTCGGTCAGCTGACGTCGGCGGCATGATTCTGCCCGCGTGAATAGGACGTTCCTGTCGTCCGCATGGTGGCATGGCGATATTGCGACACAGGGTCATTTGCTTGGTGTGCCCGGACGCGACTGCTAGAGTTCATCTTCCGCTGTCGCGCGTCACGCTGAACCACGATGTCCTCCTTGCCAGACCCGCACGCCGGCTTGAGCCGGTCCGATGCGATGAAGTTGTGTGTCCTGGGATCGGCAAACAGCATCGCGCTGAGTGGCAGCAGGGTGACCGTGTCACTGGCGGCGCTGAACCAGGGATTTTCCACACTGACCGTCGGTCTGCTGCTGGCGGTCTTTGCCTTGCTGCCCATGTTGCTGGCCGTACCCGCCGGTCGCTGGATCGACCGGATCGGCGCCTACGCGCCACTGGTCCTTGGCTCTTCTTTCCTGTGTGTGGGCATGCTGGTGCCTGGGCTGCTGTCCGGGCCCTGGACGCTGCTGATCACCGCCTGCCTGATGGGCATGGGCGGCATGTTGCAGCAGGTATCGGCGCAAAGCGTGCTGGGGCGCGGTGACCCCACCGACCGACTGCGCAATTATTCCTGGTCGTCCCTGTCGCAGTCTTCCGCTGCTGCCTGCGGCCCGGCGCTGGCCGGCCTGATGATCGACCACGCCGGTTTCTCGCAGGCCTTCCTGCTGCTTGCCCTGTCGCCCATGCTGGCACTGGGGATGCTGTATCGCGGCCGGCAGGCATTGCAACGCGCTGCGCCCCCGCGCACATCAAAGCCTGCAGCAGCGCATCGCATCGCCGACCTGCTGGCCGTGCCCTCGCTGCGCCAGTTGCTGGCCGTGACCATCATCCTGACTGGCGCCTGGGATACGCACATGTTCGCGGTGCCGATCTTCGGCAACCAGATCGGGCTGAGCGCCACGCGCATTGGCGCCATCCTGTCCTCGTTTGCGGCCGGCACCTTTGCGATCCGCCTGGTGGTGCCTTTCCTGCACAACCACGTCCACCCCTGGACGCTGACCCGCGCCGCCATGTTGCTGACGGTCTTCAACTTCCTGGCCTACCCGCTGTTCACCGGCGGCTACGTGCTGATGGGCATGTCCTTCCTGCTGGGCCTGGCGCTGGGCGCAAGCCAGCCCGGCGTGATGGCGATGATCTACCAGGCCACACCGCCAGGGCGCCAGGCCGAAGCCGCGGGCTTGCGGCTTGCCGTGGTGAATTGTTCGCAGGTGTCGCTGCCGCTGATGTTCGGGCTGCTGGGTTCGGCCATCGGCGTGGGCCCGCTGTTCTGGGTATATGCCATCTGCCTGGCATTCGGCAGCTGGAAGTTCCGGCATCCGCCGGTCGAGGTGCGGCACAGCTGACGCCACCGTTGCGCAGGCAACGGTGTGTGGTGTGCCTGTCACTCGGTCTGAATCGAGCCGAATGTGTGCTCGGCGCCTGACATTTGGCGCCAGCCTTACAACCAGCCCAGCGCCGTGCTGCTGGCCGCAATCAAGGCCGTGCCCGCCGTCTCTGAGCGCAGCACGCGCGGCCCGAAGGACACGGCCTCCACGCCGCCTGCCCGGGCCCGCTTCAACTCTTCGTCCGACCAGCCGCCTTCCGGGCCGACCACCAGCACCAGATCCTGCAAGCCGGCCTGCGCCTGCACACGCGCAGTCAACGCCTGGTCGGCGCCTGGGTGGCACATCAGGCGCGCAAGGGTGTCGCCGGTCTTGGCTGCGCCACCATGACCGGCATCGCTGGCCAACCACTGTGCGAGTGTCATCGGCGCCAACACGTCCGGAATGCGATTGCGTCCGCATTGCTCGCAGGCCGCCTGTGCAATGCGCCGCCAATGCGCCACGCGTTTTTCCAGGCGATCGCCGGTCAGCTTCAGCACGCTGCGCTCCGCCGCGATCGGCACGACCGCATGTACGCCGGTCTCGACTGCTTTCTCGATGATCCAGTCCATCTTGTCGCCCGAGGCAATGCCTTGCACCAGCGTGATCCGGCCCGCCAGTTCGGCTTCGCGCGGATCGTGCTCGGCCAGCTTCACCACCGCGTGCTTGCCTTCGAAGGTCAGGACTGCCGGGTATTCGCCACCCCGGCCATCGAACAGCACCACGCTGTCGCCATCGCGCAGGCGCAATGCGCGGCCGGCGTGATGGGCCACGGCATCGGGCAGGAACAGTTCGGCGCCGGGAGCAAGCGGCAGGTCGACGTGGAAACGCGGCAGGGACATGGGAAGAAACGCAAAAGAGGCTGGTGTGCATGGCGCCGGTCGCCTGAGCCGGCAAGCGGGAATCAGGGGCGAGGTGCAGCGTGGCGGGCGGCGTCGAGGATCCAGTTTACGACGGGCACCACCCGCTCGGCGCCGGCCGCCGGGAACACCACATGGTGGGCGCTGACCGGCACCGCATGGCTCGTCCCGAAGACCGGCTGCAAGCGGCCGTCGGCCAGGTAGCTGGCGGCCAGCAAGGTGCTTTCCAGGCAGACGCCCAGCCCTTGCTGCGCGGCTTCCAGCGCCATGTAGGACCGGTCGAAGAACAGTTCGTAGCCCAGGTCGCGCTGCGACACGCCGACGTTGGAAAACCACTGCGGCCATTGCACCAACGGGCTTTCCGAGAAGATCAGCGGCACCCCCAGCAAGTCGGCGGGCTGGCGCAAGTCGTGGGCCTCGATGAACTCGCGGCTGGCCATCGGCGTGAGTGTCTCGCCGCCCAGCGTGCGGACCTCGACACCCGGCCAGATGCCGTGACCATGACGAATGTCCACGTCATAGGCGCCGCCCGAAAACGACACCGGTTCGTAGGAACAGGACAGGCGAATCTTGAAGCCTTGCTGCTCGGCCTGCAGCGCACGAATGCGCGGCAGCAGCCACAGCAGGCCGAAGCTCGGGCTGGAATGGATGCGGATGACTTCAGGGGCGCGCGTGCCGCTGGCATGGTCGGTGGCGCGGCCCAGCTGCACCAGCAACTGGGATATCTCGCCGAAGTATTGCTGGCCGGCCGGCGTCAACACCAGGCCGCGTCCTTCGCGGGTGAACAGCGGGCGGCCGATCAGGCTTTCCAGGTTGGCGATCTGGTGGCTGACCGCCGAGGGACTGATGCCTTGCTCATCGGCTGCCCGCGTGATGCTGCCGGTGCGACCCACGCTTTCGAAGGCGATGATCGACTTGATGGGTGGGATACGCACATGACCCCCAGAAATTTCATGTCGGGTTGAGGAAAACCGTCTTTATGCTGCGCCGCGGTTCTCTCTACGCTCCTTCTCACAACAACAGTCAATCAGGAGATCGAGGCGATGTTACTAGACGGAAGGGTGGCAATCGTGACGGGCGCAGCCTCATTGCGCGGCATCGGCCGCGCCACGGCGCAGGCCTTCGTTGCGCAAGGGGCGCGCATTGTCGTGCTGGACCTGGACGAGGCGCAGGCGCAGGCCGCCGCCCAGGATTTGGGACAAGGACACCTGGGCCTGCGGGCCGACGTGACCGACCGCCAGGCCTGCCTGGATGCGGTGGCGCGGGTGCAGGACAAATACGGTCAGATCGACATCCTGATCAACAACGCCGGCATCACCCAGCCGATCAAGACCCTGGATATTTCACCTGCCAACTACGAGGCCGTGCTGGACGTGAACCTGCGCGGCACGCTGTACATGTCGCAGGCTGTGTTGCCCGTGATGCGGGCGCAGCGCCGCGGCAGCATCGTCTGCATGTCCTCGGTGTCGGCGCAGCGCGGCGGTGGCATTTTCGGCGGCCCGCATTACAGCGCGGCCAAGGCCGGCGTGCTGGGCCTGGCGCGCGCGATGGCGCGTGAATTCGGCCCCGACAACGTGCGTGTGAATGCCGTCACCCCCGGCCTGATCCAGACCGACATCACCGCAGGAAAACTCACCGATGCCATGAAGGTCGACATCCTCAAGGGCATCCCCTTGAATCGCCTGGGCGACGCGCAAGACGTGGCCAACGCCTGCCTGTTCCTGGCCAGCGACCTGTCGAGCTACCTGACCGGCGTGACGCTGGACGTCAACGGCGGCATGCTCATTCACTGAAGATTCCAAGGAGACGCAGATGACTGCGCAGACACTCGAACGACGTCCTGGCGAAGCAGACCAGGACGAACTGGCGGAGCGAGCACACAACATTCGCCGCCATGCCTTGCGCATGGGCGCCGTGCAAGGGCAGGGCTATATCGCTCAGGCACTTGGCTCCGCAGACTTGCTGGCGGTGTCCTACTTTCACGCCATGCACTACCGGCCGACCGACCCACACTGGGAACCGCGCGACCGTTTCCTGCTGTCGATCGGCCACTACGCGATTGCGCTGTATGCGGCGCTGATCGAAGCCGGCGTGATCCCGGAAGACGAACTCGAAACCTATGGCAGCGACGACAGCCGCCTGCCGATGTCGGGCATGGCGGCCTATACGCCGGGCATGGAAATCACCGGCGGATCGCTCGGCCAGGGATTGGGCATTGCCGTCGGCATGTGCCTGGGCCTGAAGCGCAAGGCCTCGTCGTCCTTTGTCTACAACCTGCTGTCCGATGGCGAGCTGAACGAAGGCTCGACCTGGGAGGCGGTGATGTCGGCCAGCAGCTGGAAGCTGAACAACCTGATCGCCATCGTGGACGTGAACAACCAGCAGGCTGATGGTCCGTCCACCCAGGTGATGAACTTCGAACCGCTGGCCGACAAATGGACGGCTTTTGGCTGGTTCACACAACGCGTGGACGGCAATGACATCGCTGCCTTGGTGGATGCGTTCGATGCCGCGCGCAAGCACCCCTTGCCGCAACCGCGCGTGATCATCTGCGACACCAAGATGGCCAAGGGCGTGTCCTTCCTGGAGGCACGCGACAAGACCCACTTCATCCGGGTGGACGCCGGTGAATGGGACCTGGCCCTGGAAGAACTCGACGCACGGAGGTCCGCATGAGCCAGACAGCAAATACCGGCGCGAGCGCCGCAGAAGCGCCGTCGACCACGGCAAACGAACCCGCCAAGAAACGCCTGACGACGTCCGCCATGATCGCGTCGATTGCCAGCGAAGGGCAGGCCACGCGGGCCGCGCCCTTTGGTCATGCGCTGGTCGCCTTGGCCGAGCAACGACCAGAGATCGTCGGCCTGTCTGCCGACTTGTCCAAGTACACCGACCTGCACATCTTCGCCAACGCCTTCCCCGACCGTTTCTACCAGATGGGCATGGCGGAACAACTGCTGATGGGTGCCGCTGCGGGCCTGGCGCGTGAAGGCTTCGTACCCTTCGCGACCACCTACGCCGTGTTCGCCTCGCGCCGAGCGTACGACTTCATCTGCATGGGCATCGCGGAAGAAAACCTCAACGTGAAGATCGTCTGCGCCTTGCCCGGTCTGACCACCGGCTACGGCCCCAGTCATCAGGCAACCGATGACCTGGCGATCTTCCGCGCGATGCCGAATCTGACGGTGGTGGACCCCTGCGATGCGCTGGACATCGAACAAGCGGTGCCAGCCATTGCGGACCACCAAGGTCCCGTCTACATGCGACTGCTGCGCGGGAATGTGCCACTGGTGCTGCACGAGCACGAGAACTATCGTTTCCAGCTGGGCAAGGCGGCATTGCTGCGGGACGGTCGCGATGTGCTGCTGATTTCTTCGGGTTTGATGACCATGCGCGCGCTGGAAACGGCAGAGGCATTGCGCAAGGACGCCGTCGACGTCGCGGTGCTGCACGTGCCCACCATCAAGCCGCTGGACACCGAGACCATTCTGCGCGAGGCGCGTCGCAGCGGGCGCATGGTGGTCGTGGCGGAAAACCATTCCGTCGTTGGCGGGCTGGGCGAAGCCGTGGCGGGCGTCTTGATGCGCGAAGGGGTGCATGTGCCTTTCAAACAGATCGCCTTGCCCGATGCCTTCCTGGACGCAGGCGCCTTGCCGACGCTGCACGACCGCTATGGGATTTCGACGACGAGCATGACGGCATCGATCAAGTCCTGGCTGTAGACAGACAGAACACTGCTTTTGCAAGACGCGGGTTTGCAAGACGGCCGGCACCGGCACAGACCGGGCCGGTGTCCATCACAAGAAGTATCGAGTGGCCCCAGGCCACCAACAGGAGATAGACCATGAAGCGATTCACCCAACTCGCAGGCATCGTCACGCTTTCGCTGTGCGCAGCAAGCTCGGCCTACGCACAGACCAAACTCACGCTCGGCCACGGTGCGGCCCTGGACAATCCGCGTCACCTGGCCAGCGTGGCCTTTGCCAAGCGCGTGGCCGAGCTCACCAACAATGAGATCCAGATCCAGGTCGCCGGTGCAGCCCAACTGGGCGACGACCAGGCACTGCTGACCGGCAACCGCACCGGCTCGATCCAGATGTCGGTCAACTCGCAAGGGCAGGTGTCGTCGGTGGTGCCCGAGATCAACGCCATCGGCATGCCTTTCCTGTTCGATTCACCCCAGCATGCATGGAAGGTCATCGATGATCCCAGGGTCTTCGACATCCTGAAGTCGCGCTTCGACGCCAAAGGTCTGATTCTGCTGGGCTTGATGGACAACGGCATTCGCCACGTGACGAACAACAAGCACGCCATCAACACCGCCGCCGACCTGAAGGGCTTGAAGGTACGCACGCCGGCCGACCCGGTCACCGTCGACATCTTCCAGGGCCTGGGCGCCGAGACCCAGCAGATCAAGTTCTCCGAGCTGTACATCGCTTTGCAGCAAGGCGTGGTCGACGGCCAGGAAAACCCCTTGGTGAACATTGCGGCCAGCAAGCTGTTCGAGGTGCAGAAGTTCCTGTCCCTGACCGGCCACAAATACGAAACCAATCCGATCATCATGTCCAAGACCGCCTGGGGCAAGCTGACCGATCCCCAGCGCCAGGCCATGAGCACGGCGGCCAAGGAAGCGGTGGCCATGCAGCGCAAGATGATGGGTGACGCCGAGATCAAGGCCGAGGCCGACATCCGCGCAGCCGGCGTGCAGATCAACAAGGTGGACGCCACCAGCCTGCGTGCGGCGACCGCGCCGGTCGTCGACAAGTGGCGCGCCGGCGCGATTGCGCCCATGGTCAAGCAGATCGAAGCCTCGGCACTCGCCGCACGCTGAGGGAGGCCGCCATGCAAGCCGCTTCCTTGTTGAGGCACATCGAGCGCACCGACCAGGCCATTCGCGGGTTCTGCATCGTGATCATGGTGCTGGCGGTGGCGGGCATGTTCTTCGTGCTGCTGGCCTCGGTGTTCGCGCGTTACCTGGGCGTGGGCAATCAGCTCACCTGGGCGTCCGAGCTGCCCGGACTGCTGTTCCCGTGGCTGGTGATGTCGGGCGTGGTGCTGGCCGCCAGCCGGGGCTCGCACCTGTCGATCATGTTCATCACCCAGCGCCTGCATGGGGCCTGGCTCACGGCAGCCGTGTCCTTGCGGGCGGTGGTGGTGATCTACGTCTACAGCCGCCTGACCGCTGCCGGCATCGACATCCTGCCCATCGTCGCCGACGAGCACACCGCCATTCTGGGCGCGTCCAGCGCCTGGACCTACGGGTGCGTCATCGGCGGCATCGTGCTGCTGGTGGTCGAGGAAGTGTTCGGCTGGCTGCGCCAGGTGCTGGGTGTCGGCAGCGAGACGAGCGCACTTGCGCATGCGGAGGCCTTATGAGCCCTGTTGATTCCCGGAGGACCGCATGAGCCTGCTTGCCTTCTCGCTGTTCATGCTGACCGGCCTGGTCGGCATCCCGCTCGCCCATGCGCTGATCGTGGGCGCCCTCGTTGCGCTGCAAAGCTATGACGTGGGCTCGACCTCGATCGTGCTTGAGCAGATGGTGACCCAGGCCAGCAGCTTTCCCTTGCTGGCCATTCCCTTCTTCATCCTGACCGGCAGCCTGATGTTGCACGGCGCGCTGGGTCAGCACCTGCTGGGCATGCTCACCAGCTTGCTGGGCCGTGTGCACGGCGGGCCGGGGCAGGTGAGTGTGATGTCGTCCACGCTGTTCGGTGGGCTGAGCGGCTCGGCCGTGGCCGATGCGGCGGCGCTCGGGCCGCTGCTGATCCCGTGGCAAAAGCGCCTGGGCTATCCGGCGGCGTTTTCCGCCGCCACGCTCGCGTCGGCTGCCACCATCGACATCCTGATTCCGCCGTCGATCCCGTTCATTCTGTATGCATTGACGGCCAACGCATCGATTGCCGCGCTGTTCGTGGCGGGTGTGCTGCCGGGGCTGCTGCTGTGCGTGGGTTTCATGGCCGTGTGCTACGTCAGCGGCCGGATGCGCGGTTTCCCGCGCGACACCCGGCCCTTCGTGTGGAAGGTGTTCCTGCGCCAGCTGTTCTTTGCACTGCCGGCGCTGGTGCTGCCGATCTGCATCCTGGTGCTGCTGCGTTTCGGCATTGCCACGCCGACGGAAGTCAGCGTGCTGGCGGCCTTCCTGGCGCTGGTGTTCTCGTGGCTGATCTACCGCGACCTGACCTGGAAGCGGCTGGTCGACTCGATCACCGAGGCGGGCACGGCCACCGGCGTGGTCTTGATGCTCATCATGGCCTCCAGCGTGCTGGGCTGGATCTTCACTTATGAACAGCTGCCCGAAAAAGTGGTGGCCTGGATGCACGCCTACGTGACCACGCCCAGCATGATCATCCTGGCGATGAACCTGCTGATGCTGGCGCTGGGCATGGTGATCGACCTGTCGGCCGCCATTCTGCTGCTGGCGCCGATTCTGCTGCCGCTGGCGATTTCGATCGGCATGGACCCGATCCAGCTGGGCGTGATGATGGTGGTCAACCTGGCCATCGGGCTGTACACCCCACCGGTGGGGACGACGCTGTTCATCACCAGTTCGGTCGCCTCGGTCGGCATCGGCAAGGTGGTGCGCGAGCTGGTGCCGTTCTATGCGGTGGCGCTGGCGGTGCTGGCGCTGGTCAGTTACTTCCCGGCGGCGACCATCACCCATCTGTTCTAGGCAGGGCAGGGTTGTCCCTGGGGCGGGCGGCCTGGCGGCCGCCCTGCGCCGCTTGTAACGGACGCGGGGCCCACCGGATGCTAAAATCATGAGCTTCGCAGGCTTGGCCCTCTCCGGTGGGTCCGAACAATCGCAAGGTGGGCTGCAAGCCCCGGCGTCAGGGCGGATTTGTCGAAGGTCACCCAAGCTTCGCCCACTCCCCCGAGCCGTTATGAGCCTTTCGACTGCCACTTCCAGCGCTGTCCAGCGTCTTCTCTCTTCCCCATCGAACGCTATTCGCGCCTTGGCCATGGACGCTGTCCAGAAGGCCAATTCCGGTCATCCGGGCGCACCGATGGGCATGGCCGAGATTGCCCAAGCCCTGTGGCATGGCCACCTGCGCCACAACCCGGCCGATCCGGCCTGGGCTGACCGTGACCGCTTCGTGCTGTCCAACGGCCACGGCTCGATGCTGATCTATGCGCTGCTGCACCTTACCGGCTACGACCTGCCGATGGACGAGCTGCGTAACTTCCGCCAGCTGCATTCGCGCACCCCGGGTCACCCGGAAGTGGGCATTACCGCCGGCGTGGAAACCACCACCGGCCCGCTGGGCCAGGGCCTGTCCAACGCCGTCGGCATGGCGCTCGCCGAAGCGCTGCTGGGTGCGGAATTCAACAAGCCCGGCCACGACATCGTCGACCACTACACCTACGCCTTCGTGGGCGATGGCTGTCTGATGGAAGGCATCTCGCACGAAGTCTGCTCGCTGGCCGGCACGCTGAAGTTGTCCAAGCTGGTCGTGCTGTACGACGACAACGGCATTTCGATCGACGGTGACGTGAAGCACTGGTTCGCCGACAACACCGCCGACCGCTTCCGCGCCTATGGCTGGAACGTGATTGCCGGCGTTGATGGCCACGATGTGAAGGCCGTCGACCAAGCCATCGTGCAGGCGAAGGCCAACGCCGAGGCCCACGGCGGCCCGACGCTGATCGTCTGCCGCACCGTGATCGGTCTGGGCGCGCCCAACGTGGCGGGTACCGACAAGGTTCACGGCGCCCCGCTGGGCGACAAAGAAATCGCCGCCACGCGCGAAGCCATCGGCTGGTCGCATGCGCCGTTTGAAGTCCCGGCCGACATCTACGCATTCTGGGATGCCAAGGCACGTGGCGCGGAACAGCAAGCTGCCTGGGAAAAGCGCTTTGCAGCCTATACCGCTGCGTTCCCGGAACAAGCTGCCGAATTCACCCGCCGCATGGAAGGCAAGCTGCCCGCCGATTTCGCGCAGACCGCTGCCAAGCTGATCGCCGACACCGCAGCCAAGCAAGAAACCATCGCCACCCGCAAGGCATCGCAAGCCGCGATCACCGCGCTGGTGGACGTGCTGCCGGAAATGCTGGGCGGCTCGGCCGACCTGACCGGCTCGAACTTCACCGACTGGAAGGGTGCGGTTGCCGTCCGTGCAAACGTCGGTACCCCTGCCAATGACGCGGAAGGCGAGAAGCTGGAAGCCGCCGAGCAAGCCCGTGCGGCCAGCCGCATCGGCCTGGGTCGCCACATCAACTACGGTGTGCGCGAATTCGGCATGAGCGCGATCATGAACGGCGTGGCCCTCCACGGTGGTTACCTGCCGTTTGGCGGCACCTTCCTGACCTTCGCCGACTACTCGCGCAATGCACTGCGCATGGCCGCGCTGATGAAGCAACGCGTGGTTTTCGTGTTCACTCACGACTCCATCGGCCTGGGCGAAGACGGCCCGACCCACCAGTCGGTCGAGCACGCCACCAGCCTGCGCATCATCCCCAACCTGTCGATGTGGCGTCCGTGCGATACGACGGAAACCGCAGTCGCCTGGACCGCAGCCGTGTCGCGCCCGACCAGTATCGGTATGGACGTGCATGACGGCGGCCCGACCGCGCTGCTGCTGTCGCGCCAGAACCTGCCCTTCGTCGAACGTGACGAAGCCACGGTGGCTGCGATTGCCCGCGGCGGCTACGTGCTGCGCGATGCTGAAGGCGCCCGCGCCGTCATCATGGCTACCGGCTCGGAAGTCGCGCTGGCCCTGGCTGCGCAAGCGCAGCTCAAGGCCGAAGGCATTCCGGTGCGCGTGGTGTCCATGCCCAGCACTGATACCTTCGACAAGCAGGACGCCGCCTGGCGCGCGTCGGTCTTGCCCAAGGGCATGCCGCGTGTGGCCATCGAAGCCGGCGTGACCGACTTCTGGCGCAAGTACGTGGGCCTGGAAGGCGCGGTCATCGGTCTGGACCGCTTCGGTGAATCCGCCCCGGCGGGTGTGTTGTTCAAGCATTTCGGCATCACCGCGGAACACGCGGCTGCCGAAGTGAAAGCAATCCTGGCGAGCTGAGGCAGGCAGGCCGCCGCTGCGCTTTCTGCGCGCGGCTGGCCCCGCTCAGGTCGGCCGATGTCATTTCTCTTAGCTAACAAGGAACCACCACCATGACTATCCGTGTCGCAATCAATGGCTACGGCCGCATTGGCCGTAACGTACTGCGTGCGCATTACGAAGGCGGCAAGAAGCATGACATCGAGATCGTTGCGATCAACGACCTGGGTGACCCGAAGACCAACGCCCACCTGACCCAGTACGACACCGCCCACGGCCGCTTCCCCGGTACCGTGTCGGTCGACGGCGAGTTCATGGTCGTCAATGGCGACAAGATCCGCGTGCTGGCCAACCGCAACCCGGCCGAACTGCCGTGGGGCGAGCTGAAGGTCGACGTGGTGCTGGAGTGCACCGGCTTCTTCACCTCGAAGGAAAAGGCCAGCGCCCACATCAAGGGCGGCGCCAAGAAAGTCATCATCTCGGCCCCGGGCGGCAAGGATGTGGACGCCACCATCGTTTTTGGTGTGAACCACCAGGTGCTGAAGGCCACGGATACCGTGATCTCCAACGCATCGTGCACCACCAACTGCCTGGCCCCGCTGGTGCAGCCGCTGCACGCCAAGCTGGGTCTGGTTGCCGGCCTGATGACCACCGTGCACTCGTATACCAATGACCAGGTGCTGACCGACGTCTATCACGAAGATCTGCGTCGTGCCCGCTCGGCCACCCACAACATGATCCCGACCAAGACCGGTGCTGCCTCGGCCGTGGGCCTGGTGCTGCCGGAATTGAACGGCAAGCTGGACGGCTACGCGATCCGCGTCCCGACCATCAACGTGTCCATCGTCGATCTGACCTTCACGGCAGCTCGCGAAACCACCGTTGAAGAAGTCAACGCGATCATGAAGGAAGCCGCCGACGGCACGCTCAAGGGCATCCTGGAGTACAACGAGGCGCCCCTGGTGTCCTCGGACTTCAACCATCACCCGGCATCGAGCAACTTCGACGCCACCTTGACCAAAGTGATGGGCAACCTGGTGAAGGTCTCCAGCTGGTATGACAACGAGTGGGGCTTCAGCAATCGCCTGCTCGACACCACCACGGCGCTGATGGCTGCCAAGTAAGCGTTGTTGCTGGATATGGAAGGAGTTTCCGCCCCAGGCGTTTCTGGTGTGGAATCTCCTTCTGTTCATTTCCCCCACGATTTCTCTACCGGATTCCCATGCCAGCTGTCCTGACCCTTGACCACCTCGCCGCCACCGGCCAACTCGCAGGCAAGCGCGTGTTCATTCGCGCGGATCTCAACGTGCCGCAGGACGACGAAGGCCGCATCACCGAAGACACGCGCATTCGTGCGTCGGTCCCGGGAATCCGGATGGCCTTGGATGCAGGTGCAGCGGTCATGGTCACGTCCCACCTGGGGCGCCCGACAGAAGGCACGCTGACCCCGAAGGATTCGCTCAAGCCCGTTGGCGAACGCCTGGCCGAAGTACTGGGCCAGCCGGTGCGTCTGGTGACCGACTGGGTCGACGGCGTGGACGTGAAGCCGGGCGAAGTGGTGCTGCTGGAAAACTGCCGCGTCAACAAGGGTGAGAAGAAAGACGACGAAGCCTTGTCGCGCAAGCTGGCGGCACTGTGCGACGTGTACGTGAACGATGCCTTCGGCACCGCGCACCGGGCAGAAGCCACTACCCACGGCATCGCGCGTTTCGCGCCCGTGGCAGCGGCCGGTCCGCTGCTGGCGGCCGAACTCGACGCACTGGGCCGTGCCCTGCAATCGCCGCAGCGTCCGCTCGTGGCGATCGTGGCCGGCTCGAAAGTGTCGACCAAGCTGACCATTCTGAATTCGCTGGCCGACAAGGTCGATCAACTGATCGTCGGCGGCGGAATCGCCAATACTTTCCTGCTTGCCGAAGGTTTCCCCATCGGCAAGTCGCTGGCTGAACCCGACCTGGTCGAGGACGCCCGCACCATCATCGCCAAGTTGCGCGCACGCGGCGCGGCCGTGCCGATCCCGACCGACGTCGTGGTCGCCAAGACCTTTGCCGCCGATGCGCCTGCGCGCACGGTTGCCGTGGCGGACGTCGAAGCCGACGACCTGATCCTGGACATCGGCCCGCAGACCGCCGCGGTGCTGGCCGGCATCCTGAAAGACGCCGGCACCATCGTCTGGAACGGCCCGGTGGGCGTGTTCGAGTTCGAGTCCTTCTCGCACGGCACGGAAGCCCTGGCGCGTGCCATCGCTGCCTCGCAGGCCTTCTCGATCGCTGGCGGCGGCGACACGCTGGCGGCGATTGCCAAGTACGGCATTGCCGACGACGTGGGCTACATCTCGACCGGCGGCGGCGCCTTCCTGGAATTCCTGGAAGGCCGCACCTTGCCGGCTGTTGAAGTATTGCAGGCACGCGCATCATGATCGCCAAGATGAGTGAGCGCGCAGGTACTTTCCGTGCCACCAAGATCGTCGCCACCATCGGTCCGGCATCGAGCTCGCGCGAGATCCTGACGCAGATGGTGGCGGCAGGCGTCGACGTCGTGCGCCTGAACTTCTCGCACGGTACCGCTGCCGACCACATCGCGCGTGCTGCGCTGGTGCGTGAAGTGGCCGAAGCCGCCGGTCGCGAAGTCGCCATCATGGCCGACCTGCAAGGCCCGAAAATTCGCGTCGGCAAGTTCAAGGACGGCCGCATCAACCTGAACGCCGGCCAGCGTTTCATCCTGGACGCGGCCTGCGAACTGGGCGACGACGAGCGCGTCGGCCTGGACTACCCGAACCTGCCACGCGACGTGCGCGCAGGCGACACGCTGCTGTTGAACGACGGGCTGATCCGCCTGATCGTGCTGCGGGTGGCCGGTACCGAAATCCACACCGAAGTGGTGGTGGGTGGCGAACTGTCCAACAACAAGGGCATCAATCGCATGGGCGGCGGACTGACCGCGCCCGCGCTGACCGCCAAGGACATGGACGACATCAAGACGGCGATGCAGCTTGGCGCCGACTACGTCGCCATCAGCTTCCCGAAGAATCGCACGGACATGGAAATGGCGCGCCAGCTGGCGTCGATCGCCGGTGCGGCCACCGGTCAGCGCCCGCAGATGATCGCCAAGATCGAACGCGCCGAAGCCATTCCCGCGCTGGAAGAAATTCTGGATGCCAGCGACGGCATCATGGTCGCCCGTGGCGACCTGGCCGTGGAAGTCGGCGTGGCCGCCGTGCCGGCATTGCAGAAGCGCATGATCCGCCTGGCGCGTGCCCGCAACAAGACGGTGATCACCGCGACCCAGATGATGGAGTCGATGATCGTCAACGCCGTGCCCACGCGCGCCGAAGTATCGGACGTGGCCAATGCAGTGCTCGACGGCACCGACGCCGTGATGCTGTCGGCCGAAACCGCGTCGGGTCGCTACCCGGTGTCGACGGTCGAAACCATGTCGGCGATCTGCCTGGAAGCCGAGAAGTCCCATAACTTCGAACTGGAAAAGGACTTTCTTGACGCCACCTTCGAGCGCATCGACCAATCGATTGCGTACGCGGCGCTGTTCACCGCGCACCATCTGCAATGCGCGGCGATCTGCGCGCTGACGGATTCCGGCGCCACCGCGCTGTGGATGAGCCGTCACGACACGGCCACGCCCATCTACGCACTGACCCCGCGCATCGGCACGCGCCGCAAGGCCGCGCTGTATCGCAACGTGCGCACGCTGCACATGGACGAAGCCACCAATCGTGAAGATGCGCTGGCGGCGGCCGAAGCCCTGTTGCTGGCGCGCGGCATTGCCCGCATCGGTGACCTGGTGGTGTTCACCATCGGCGAACCGCTGGGCTCGCCTGGCGGCACCAACACCTTGAAGATCGTGCGGCTGGGTGAACGTCAGGTCGACTGAACGATTGCACAGCCAGGCAGTACCCCATAACAAGCCGGCGCGCGGTCGCGTCGGTCAGGGTTGCCAGGGCAAGCCGGCGCAAAAGGCGCTTGCTGCCCACGCACCCCGACACCAATTCTCATCAGGAGCTATTCATGAACCAAGAACAATTGAGCAAGGTCACCACGGGCAAGGGCTTTATCGCCGCGCTGGACCAATCCGGTGGCAGCACCCCCAAGGCGCTGAAGCTCTATGGTGTGGAAGAGTCGGCCTACTCCGGCGACGCCGAGATGTTCGACCAGGTGCACGCCATGCGTAATCGCATCGTCGCCAGCCCGGCCTTCGACGGCCGCCGCGTGCTGGGCGCCATCCTGTTCGAAATGACCATGGACCGCCAGTTCGAAGGCCAGGACGCCGCTACCTACCTGTGGAACACCAAGCAGGTCGTGCCCTTCCTGAAGATCGACAAGGGCCTGGCCGACGAAGCCGACGGCGTGCAACTGATGAAGCCGATTGGCGGCCTGGACGCACTGCTGGCGCGTGCAGTGGCCAAGGGCATCTTCGGTACCAAGATGCGCTCGGTGATCAACTCGGCCAACCAGAAGGGCATCGATGCCGTGCTGGACCAGCAGTTCGAAGTCGGCCAGCAGATCTTTGCTGCAGGACTCGTGCCGATCATCGAACCTGAAGTGAACATCAAGGCTGTCGACAAGAAAGAAGCCGAAGTCATCCTCAAGGCCGGCTTCATCAAGCGCCTGGATGCGCTGCCCGCTGGCGTCAAGGTCATGCTCAAGCTGACCCTGCCGGAAGTCGACGGCTACTTCCAGGAACTGGTCGATCACCCGGCCGTCGTGCGCGTGGTGGCCCTGTCGGGCGGCTACGTCCGTGACGAAGCCAATGCTCGCCTGGCGCGCAACAAGGGCGTGATCGCCAGCTTCAGCCGCGCGCTGACCGAAGGCCTGAGCTTCCAGCAGACCGACGAGCAATTCAACGCCGCGCTGGACAAGAGCATCGAAGGCATCTACCAGGCTTCGATCACCTGAGTGATGGCTGTTGAAGGCGTCCTTCGGAACGCCTGAAAGACAAAGGGCTCCGCAGTTTGCGGAGCCCTTTGTCGTTGTGGGCAGGGCAGGTCGGCCGGCTGCCAGCGTTTACCGCAGCAATTGTTGGGCGGGTGGTGCCTGCTGCGCTTCTTTATCTGCTTTTTCTCGCTCCCGCTTCCATTCCTCCCGCTGCGCTTCGGCGCGCTGGCAGCGTTCGTTGGGCTTGGCCGCACCCGCCGGGCAGAAGTCAAAGGCCTCGATCGTCCCGTCCGGGAACTGCAGGTATTCCTGCGCCATGCTCATCTCTGCCTTGCCATCATTCACGGGCACCATGTCCTGCGATACCAGCTCGGTAGACAGCGCACGTTCCAGGACTGGGAAGGTCTGGCGCATGGCGGGCGTCACCCACGGGGCGGGGTCGACAATCCGGAACGCATACTGCACGTAAGGGGTGGAACCGTAGTCCGACCACTTCTCGTCCAGCCACACCCGCGTGACTTGGCGCTTGCCATAGCAGAGGTCCAGCGTCTGCTGTTGCTGGTTCAGCGGACGCTTGCGCACGTGTGCCTGCGCGGCAGCAGCACTGCGATAGTTTATGGACTCGCCGGCAGCTTGACCCGGTACGGGTTCGATCAGCCCGGCGTCGATGAGCGCCCGCACGCTGGGCAGGTCGACATCTTCAGGGCCGGTCAGCTCGAAGGGTTCCCAGCCGAACAGCAAGCGCGCGCACTGTTGTCGTCCGTCGACCAGGGCCTTCACCTGTTTGAGCATGCTGCCGTCGGCGACTGCATCGGCAGCGGCTTTCTTGGGGTCCTTGGTGCAGGCGGACAGCGCAACAGCGGCGACCAGGGCGCCGACCACGGCGAACCGGCGCAATGCTGGGCGATGGGCGTGCAAGGTGGTGGGCGTGCTTGGCATGGAAACGTCCTTGTCTTGCCGCCATGATCGTGGCGGAGAGGTGGCTGCCGCAAAAGCGGCCGGGCCGAGTATACGAAGGCCTGGGCCCACGAGCGCGCCGGGTTGCCTGGGGTTGCTTCTGGATACGCACGGTCACGTCGCACCCGCACCTCTGCAGGGCGCTGCAATGGCGCGCGCTGACGGTCCTTGGGCTGCACGAGGGTGTGTACGAGCAGGTCACGACTAGCGGCAACGCGATTTGCAGTAACCTAACGGTCCGGCGTGGTTTGCACCATGCGTCGGACTCGCCCAGATTTTCCGCGCCGTGGCCATCGCCCCGGCGTTTCTATTTCTTCCTCGTGGATTTCCGCCATGTCCGCACCGCTTTATCAATCGTCCATCACCTCGTTGCCGCTGCTGTCGCGCGGCAAGGTGCGCGACATGTACGCCGTCGGCGACGACAAGCTGCTGATCGTGACCTCCGATCGCCTGTCGGCCTTCGACGTGATCCTCGACGACCCGATCCCCGGCAAGGGTGAAGTGCTGAACTCGCTGACCAACTTCTGGCTCGGCCGCCTGTCGCACATCATCCCCACCCACGAAACCGATGTGAAAGCCGAGGACGTCGTCACCGCTGAAGAGCGTGAACAGGTCGTGGGCCGCGCCGTCGTCGTCAAGCGCCTGAAGCCGATCATGGTCGAAGCCGTCGCGCGTGGCTACCTGATCGGTTCTGGCTGGAAGGACTACCAGGCCACCGGCAGCGTCTGCGGCATCAAGTTGCCCGCCGGCCTGAAGCAGGCGCAGAAGCTGCCCGAACCGATCTTCACGCCGGCCGCCAAGGCCGAGATGGGCGACCATGACGAGAACGTCAGCTTCGACCACGTGATTGCCGAAGTCGGTGTCGAGATGGCCGAGAAGATCCGCGCCATCACCTTACAGATCTACCGCGAAGCCTCGGAATACGCGGCCACCCGCGGCATCATCATCGCCGACACCAAGTTCGAATTCGGCCTGGACGAGGCCGGCACGCTGTACCTGATGGACGAAGTGCTGACGCCCGATTCCTCGCGCTTCTGGCCCGCCGACACCTACCAGGAAGGCACCAGCCCCGCATCCTTCGACAAGCAGTTCGTACGTGATTGGCTCGAGACGCAGCCCTGGGGCAAGACGGCGCCCGCCCCGCGTCTGCCGGCCGAGGTGATTGCAGGTACTGCGGCGAAGTATCGCGAAGCGCTGGATCGGTTGGTGAAGTAATCACTGCTGACATGCGTCGGGCTTCGGCCCGCCTCTGCTGCAAAATGCAAAACGGCGTGTCCTGGAATCGGGACACGCCGTTTTTGCGTTGATGGCGATGGGTTCAGGTCACCGTACTTTTTCGCGGCCGTCCGCCGAGCTTGCCGTTGGCGCGTGCGGCTTGGGCCTTGGCTTCTGCTGCCCCAATGCGATTGATGTCTTGCAATGCAAACCCCATGCTTTCGCGCAGCGTTGGCGGTCCGACGGGGCAGTGCAGCTTGAATATCGCTTCCCCTTGCGGACCCAGCACATGCACATGAGCCGGACCATGGTCGTTGGGGTAGATCACCACGCGCAACTTGTCGATGCGCAGGACGGTAGGCATATGACGCCAGGTCCTTGAAAGTTCAGTATAAGCAAAGCGCTTGGGTTATTGAAACCGTCGTTGCGATGCGTGCGCGGACCCGCAGCGAATAGGGCTCCTGGATATCGTCCTCGAATTTGCGCAGTCAGCTCATCCGTGTGAATGCGGACTTGCTTGGCGTGTTTCAGCCACGTGGAGTGGCTGAAATGACCCGTTCCTGACCCAGGAGCATTTCGTGTCGACCGCGAGATAGCGGCAGGAACGGGCCGGTTTTGCTGGTGATGAAGGTGCATTGCGAGTAAAATACCAGCTGGGTGTCACCGCAGCGTCTTGCTGCGGGGCAGGCTAATGCGTCGGTCGGGCCGCCACGCGGAGCCTTTGCGACCATGACACGCCCCCATTCGCGGCAGACCTTGCCGCGTGCGCAGCTGATTGCCGAGCGCGCCTTTTCCACCATCTCGCATTTCCTGCATATCGAAGCCGTCAGCGGCATCGTGTTGCTGCTCGCCGCCGCCATCGCGCTGCTGTGGGCCAATTCCCCTGCAGCTGCCAGCTATCACGCGCTCTGGCACATGCCCGTGTCAATCGGATTGGGCAGCTACGTGCTGTCGCAGTCCCTGCACTTCTGGATCAACGATGCCTTGATGACGGTGTTCTTCCTCGTCGTCGGCATGGAGATCCGCCGCGAGATCCACGAAGGCGCCTTGTCCAACCTGCGGCTGGCTGCGCTGCCGCTGGCTGCTGCCGTAGGCGGTGTTGCAGTGCCCGCGCTGATCTACATCGCCTTGAACGGCGGCGCGTTGCAGCGCCAGGGCTGGGCAGTGCCGACCGCCACCGACATTGCGTTCGCGGTCGGTGTGCTGGCTTTGCTCGGGCGCTCCATCCCCGGCTCGGTGCGTGTATTCCTGCTGGCGCTCGCCATCATCGATGACATCGTTGCGGTGATGATCATCGCGCTCTTCTACTCGGGCGGCCTGGACTACAGCGGGCTACTGATCGCGGGCGCGGGCATCTTGATGGTGATGGCAATGCGGGCGATCGGCATCGGTTCTGCCTATCTCTATGTCCTGCCTGGCGCCATCCTCTGGGTCGGTCTGTTGAAGACCGGCGCGCATCCGACATTGGCCGGCGTGGTGCTGGGCCTGATGACCCCCGTGCTGCCCACGCGCAGCCGCGAACTGCCGCTGGACATGGCCAGCCGCGCCGTGTCGGACCTGTCCACCTTGGCCAAGGCACCCACGCCCGACGCCCACGGCCTGGGCGCGTCCTTGCAGCAATTGCGCTATGCCCAGCGCGAGATGCTGCCGCCGGTCACGCGCGTGCAGATGGCCCTGCATCCCTGGGTGGCGTTCGTGATCATGCCCTTGTTCGCACTGGCCAATGCCGGGGTGACGCTCGATGGCGTCGATCTGTCTGTTGACGGTTCGCAAGGCGTGATGCTCGGCGTCTTGATCGCCTTGGTGCTGGGCAAGCCGCTTGGCGTCGTGTTCGCCAGCTGGCTGGTGGTGCGCCTGGGATGGTGCCGCCTGCCGCCGGGCGTGACCTGGCCGGGTGTAGTGCTGGTGGGTTTGCTGGCCGGCATTGGCTTCACGATGTCGATCTTCATCGCGTCGCTGGCATTTGCGAATCCGAACCTGCTGAGCGCCGCCAAGCTGGGTGTACTGCTGGCGTCCTTGTTCGCGGCGATCCTGGGTTTGGCGTGGGGTGTCTTCATCCGCCGCCGTGGCACGCCCGCGAGCACTCGCACGCAAACTTGAGGCAAGGGGCTGACGTCAGGTCAACGCGTTCACGTGCCGACCTGACGTCGTTTCTACAGCAGTGCCATCAATTCATGAAATGAATCGCCGGTCCGATCGACGCCGGCAGCATCTCGCTGTGGTTCTTGTCGGGAATCAGGCGAAAGCGCGTGCTGAAGCGCTTCTGGTGCATCAACTGCTCGGAAAAGAACTGTGCGTCCGGCATGTCGGGTGAGAACGGCTGGGGGATGCCGGGACGGGGTTGGCGACGTTCTTTGCCGCCGACAAGCACGAACAACTTGCGGCCTGCCGGTACCGCGGGTCGCTGGAAGTATTCCTTCGCTTCTTCCGAGATGGCGCGGTTTTGCCACCATAGCGACGGGCTGGTCGCGATGTAGGTGCGGAACATCTCGGGGCGCGTGAACAGCGCATGCAGCACGAACAGCCCGCTGTACGAATGGCCGTAGAGGCCCAGCCGAGAGGTGTCGACCGGAATCTCGCGCTTGACCAGCGGCATGATTTCCTTGTCGAGGAGCTGCAGGAAGTCGTCGGCGCCGCCGCCTTGCTCGTCACCGGGTTGCGGAGCGTTGCCGGCGCGCGGGCCGGGCAGGTAGTCCCAGGCACGGAAGCCGCCGGAGTTTGGCTGGTCGGCTTCGTAGTCGATGAATACCGTGGCGACGTTGGCCGGCGGTGCGCCATCCAGGAAGGCGCGGTTCAAGGCGTCCAGCGCGGTGCGACCGTCCAGGATGAACAGCACCGGGAAGCCCTTGGCGGGCGGCATGCCGGACGGCGTGGCGATCTTGATTTCGTAGCGGCGCTTGCCGTCCTTCGATACCAGGTGGTGCTCACGCGTGACGGCCGCCGGCACGCCGACGGGTCTGTCGTCGAGGATCACGATGGGCGAGGACAGCGGCGGGATGGCTGCCGGCAGCGGCGGTGTCTGGGCCAGCGCGGGCAGGGCGCAGGCGGCGAGCATCAACAAGGCGGCAAGCCGGGTCAGGCGTGGCGCAAAAGTGGGGGAGATGGGTTGTGACGAGGGCGAGGCGGGCGGGATGGGGTGCATGGAAGCGCCTGAAAGTCGAACAAAAATAATACGCAGTTTCAGGCGCTGCGGATGGGCTCGTCACCATCCGTCGCATTGATGTTGCTTGCCTTGTCTGTTGGCCCGTCCCGGATCAGCCTTCGTCCCCTGCCGCGTCGTGCTCGGGCATCCATGTAGACGCCTGTGCCGCACACAGACCCGACAGCAAGGCCACCGGCACGATGGTGCGGTGCGTCTCGCCGGGGAAGTAGCGGAAACCCACGCGCAGATCGCGTCGGGCGCGCAGTGCATCTGCAATTTCTCGGTTGTGATCGACCATGAAACGGGTGTCGCGCTGCTTGCGGGCGACCGCAATGTCCGGGCCGTTCTCGGCCAGCTCTGCGGGGCTGAGCGCCTGCTCGTATTCGCCGGCGCTGAGCCAAAGGCGGGCGACCGGCTTGTCCGCCGTGGCGGCTTGCGCGGCGAAGTTTTTGGCCATGGTCAGCAGCTGCGCACCGCGCCACCAGACTGACGGGCTTGACGCCAGGTAGGCCTGGAAGGCGTCGGGCTGCCGGAACAAGGCCAGCAACACCAGCATGCCACCCAGCGAGTGGCCGGCGAAAGTCTGGGCGCTGCAATCGACGGGCAGTACCTTTTCCACGGCGGGGCGCAGGTCGTCGAACACGAAGTCGAGGAAGGCATCCGCGCCGTGCTGGCCGGGTGTGGGCTCGCCCGCCAGGGGCGCCGGGGTGTAGTCCAGAATGCGACGGCTGTCGCCGGGGTAGCCGATGCCGACGATGATGCCGGGCCGCAGGCTGTCTGCCGTGCCGCCGCCCGCCCGATAGCGAAGGATTTCGGTGGCCAGCAGGAAGGTGTCGCTGCCCAGCAGGTAGATGACAGGCCAGCCGGCTGCCGGCGCATCGCCCTCGGGCCAGGAAACCAGGATGCGGTAGGGCGCGCCGCTGCGTGCAGTCACCGGGCAGGCATGGGTGCAGGGCACGACGATGCCGCCGTCGCCATCCTGGCTACGGGCGGGATCGAGGGCGAGAAGGGCGGTCAGGTCCAGCGACATGGCGGGGCTCACAGTGGGGTGCGCCTTTATACGCGGGCGCAATCATGGGATACTGAATGATTACGATTCAGGTGTCGAATCCTGGCTTGGTGCTGGGTTGGCCTTGGGCCGATCTTGAGCCGATCCTGGGTTGATTCAGCGCCTTTTCCCTCCCGCCTTCCCCGCTCTTGCGATTCTCTTTGTTCAGGCAGCCCCCGCGTCCGTGAAGCGTTCTTCCTCAGCCTCTCTCCCGCTCAGCGGTGATCCGCTCGATACCGCCACGCTTTATCGCGGCATGTTGCGGCGTCGGCTCGGCCTGGTGGCCTTGCTGGCCGGCATCATTTTGCTGGCCATCATGGCCGACTTCATGCTCGGGCCTGCCGGCCTGGGCCTGCGCGATCTGGCGTATGCGCTCTTCAATCCGCAGGCCACCGACCCGACCACGCGCGTCATTGTCTGGGACATCCGGCTGCCGCAAGCGCTGATGGCCATGGCTGTCGGCATGGCGCTCGGCCTGGCCGGCGCCGAGATGCAGACCATCCTGAACAACCCGCTGGCCAGCCCGTTCACGCTGGGTCTGTCGTCGGCCGCAGCCTTCGGTGCGTCGCTGGTGATCGTGTTGGACATCGGCATTCCCGGCCTGCCGGCGTCCTGGCTGATCGCGGGCAATGCCTTTGCCTTCGCCTTGCTGGCGGCCTTGTTGCTGGATGCCGTGGCCCGCTGGGGCGGCATGAATGCGTCCGGCGTGGTGCTGTTCGGCATTGCGCTGGTGTTCTCGTTCAACGCTCTGGTGGCCCTGGTGCAGTTCGTGGCCAGCGCCGAAGCCCTGCAAGGCCTGGTGTTCTGGACCATGGGCAGCCTGACGCGCGCCAGCTGGGGCAAGCTGGGCATGTTGCTGCTGGTGTTCGCCATCATCCTGCCGCTGTCGATCCGCGATTCCTGGCGCCTGACGGCAATGCGCCTGGGCGAAGACCGCGCCGCCAGCTTCGGCATCAACGTGCGCCGCCTGCGCCGCACCGCACTCATCCGCATCAGCATTCTGTCGGCACTGGCCGTGGCCTTTGTCGGCACCATCAGCTTCATTGGCTTGGTGGCGCCGCACATCGCGCGCCGGCTGTTCGGCGAGGATCACCGTTTCTATCTGCCCGGCAGTGCGCTGGTGGGCGGCGTGATCCTGTCGCTTGCGTCGATCGCGTCGAAGAACATCGTGCCCGGCATCGTCATTCCGGTGGGCATCGTCACTTCGCTGGTCGGCATCCCGTTCTTCCTGGCGGTGGTGTTCCGCCGCCAGATGCAGTAAGGCCGTCTGTGTTCGATATCCGCCATCTTCGCGTCGCCTACGGCGAGCGCACCATCATTGCCGACCTGTCGGTGCAGCCGCTGCGCCCCGGCACCGTCACCGCCTTGCTCGGCCCCAACGGCAGCGGCAAGTCCACGTTGCTGAAGGCGCTGGCCGGCCTGACCCGGATTGCCGGCGGCCAGGTGTTGCTCGATGGCCAGGACCTGACCTCGGCCAGTTTCGAGACGCGTGCACGGCAGGTCGTGTATCTGCCGCAGTCCTTGCCGGCCGCGGTCCACCTGCGGGTGTTCGAGTCGGTGTTGGTCGCGGCGAATGCGTCGACCTTTGCCGATGGCGGCAGCGCCAGCGTGACAGCGGTGCAGTCGTTGCTGGAACGCCTTGGCATCGGCCATCTGGCGATGCAATACCTGGACAGCTTGTCGGGCGGCCAGAAACAGCTGGTGGGTCTGGCGCAGGCCATGATTCGCCGTCCGCGGCTGCTGTTGCTCGACGAGCCGCTGTCCGCGCTGGACCTGAACTACCAGTTCCACGTGATGGATTTGCTGAACCAGGAAACCCGCGACAACGGCTTGATTACCGTGATCGTGTTGCACGATTTGAACATCGCGCTGCGCCACGCCGACTACACACTGATGATTCGCAAGGGCGAGTTGATTGCCGAGGGATCGCCGCGCGAGGTGATCAGCCCGGCCTCGCTGGCCGACGTGTACGGCGTGGTCGGTCGCGTGGAGCCGTGCTCGCGCGGTATCCCTCAGGTCCTGATCGACGGACTGCACAATCCGATTCATTGATTCCAGCGGCTGAATCGACCCGCTGACAGGCCTTTTGGCTAGTACCCACGCGGCTCGCGCGGTTGTGCCCCCCTGGGCGGAGCGGGTAGAATGAGAATCAACCTTATTAAATCCGTGCGGAACGATGCTTGGCCGTCGTCCGCCAGCGGATGCGCGAACCCAGGCCGGAGACGCCCGGGACCCGCTCGCGACGATGCCGCCTGATCAACATCGGACTTTGCCGGACAACACGGGTGACAACGCCGTGCTGCACAGGGCTTGTCCCTGTCCCCGTCAGGGTCTCCTGATGTGTTGCGGCCCTGCTGTCGAGTGCGCTTTTCGCGGTTTGTCGAATTTGTTCAGCGCGTGTTCTGCACGCGTTTTCGTTCACCTCACGTCGATCCGTCATGACCTTGCTGCGCCGCCTCGTTTGCCTCTTCCTGCTCTGCACCGCCTTTGCGGGCGGACTCGCCAGCGCGGCGCCCATCACCCTGACCGACATTGCCGGACGCAAGGTCGTGCTGCCCAAGCCCGCCACACGTGTGGTGCTGGCGCAGGCGCGCTACCTGCCGATGCTGGGCATTCTCACGCCCGACCCCGTCGCCATCCTGGCGGGCTGGTCCGATGAGTTCAAGACCTCCTACGCCAACGACTACGACGATTACCTGGCGAAGTACCCCGCACTGGCCAAGGTGCCGGTGGTGGGTCGCCACACCGCAGACACCTTCTCGGTCGAAACCACGCTGGCGCTGCGCCCGGATCTGGTGATCCTGACCTCGGCTTTTGCCGGCATTCGCCCGGGTGCGGACGCGTCCGCGTCGCCGCTGGTGCGCGCTTTCGATGCGGCCGGCGTGCCGGTGGTGGTGGTCGACTTCTTCATGAAGCCGCTGGAAAACACCGTGCCCAGCGTGCGCATCCTGGGCCAGGCGCTGGGCCATGAAGATCGTGCGGAAGCCTTCATTTCGTTCTACGAATCGCATATGTCGCGCATCGGTTCGCAGACCGCCAAGGTCGCCACCAAGCCGCCCGTCTTCATGCATGCGCATGCGGGCAGTACCGATTGCTGCAACTCGCCTGGCGTGGGCACCTTCAACGACATGATCAGCTTTGCGGGCGGCCACAATATCGGCGCCGATGTGATCAAGAGCGCCACCGGTTCCATCGGTTTCGAATACATCAACAGCCGCAACCCGGCGGTCTATGTGGCGACCGGCACGGGTGCAGGCCGCCGCAGCGGCAGTGGCCTGGCGATCGGTGCCGGTGTCGAACCTGCTGCCGCGCAAGCCAGCCTGCAGCGCTTGTTGGACGGCGCCGGCCTGGGCGCGCTCAGCGCCGTGCGCAAGGGCAACGCCCATGGCATCTGGCACGGCTTCAATGATTCGCCGCTGCACGTGGTGTTCATCGAAGCGCTGGCGCGCTGGATCGACCCGGTGACGTTCAAGGACGTCTCGCCGCAACAGACGCTGGATGAGATCAACACGAAGTTCCTGGCTGTGCCCCTGCGTGGCACCTACATGGTGGATTTGCCGGTCGCGCCGGGTGGCGCGGCTCGCTGAGCGCCGTGGTCGTCCCGTCCCGATCGCACCGGCCACAGGCTGGCGAGACCCGCTGGCAGGTCGAAACGCTGGCGCCGCCGCGCGCGCTCGGCCAATCGCCGTCTGATATGCCTGCGTCCTGGCGCTCGGCCGATGGCGAGCGCGCCTACACCGTGCAGGTGGTGTCGCCGCTGCACACCGATCCGGACACCTGCCTGCCGCTGCTGTACGCGCTCGATGGCGAACTGGTCCTCGATGCCTTGCATGCCCTGCCGGCCTGCCCGGTGCGGGTGGTGGCGATTTCGCATGACAGCGAGCGCAAGTCGGGCCGTGCGTTCGACTACACGCCGCCGATTGCGCACCGCAGCGAATTGCACGACCCGCGGGTGCCGGCATGGCGCGCAGGCGGTGCCGATGCCTTCCTGAGCTTCATCGTCGACACCTTGCAGCCCGCCGTGGCGGATGCCTTCGCTATCGATCCGGCCGCCCAGGTTCTGTACGGCCATTCCTACGGTGGCCTGTTCGTGTTGCATGCGCTCAGCACTCGGCCCGAGGCGTTTTCGGCCTATCTGGCGGCCAGCCCGGCGCTGTGGTGGTTCGAGTTGCAGGCCTCGCGTCCGATCCAGCTGGTCGAAACGCTGGCCGCCCGGTCGCTGTCACGGCCGGTTCAAGTCGTGGTGACCGCAGGCGGGCAGGAAGCCTGGCATCCGGTGGCCATCGGTGCCGATGGCACGCCCGCCAGTCGCCGCGGTGGCGTGCCCACGCTACCGGCCGCGCGCGGCCTGGCCGCGCTGCTGGCCAATGTGCCGGGCGTGAAGGTCCGCTTCCATGATTTTCCCCAGGCCACCCATCACACGATGCTGGCCGAGTCGGCGCGCTTTGCGCTGGACTTCGCCGCACACGCCGATGCGACACCGTCGCAGCACGCCTTCCGGCTCCCCTGATCAAATCTTCTGAATCCCGCCCCATGACATCCACTTCGATCACCCGCCGCCAACTGCTTGCCGCCACTGCAGCATCTGCGCTCGGTCTCGGCCTGACGCACCCGGTGCGCGCCGCTGGTGGCGAGACGCCCATCAAGATCGCGCTGATCACCTCGCTGTCCGGGCCGTTTGCGGCGCTGGGCGAAAGCATGCGCGCCGGACTGGAACTGCTGATCCTGGAATCCGGCGGGAAAATGGGGGGGCGCCGTGTCACCTTGCTGGTCGAAGATGACCAGGGCAAGCCCGACGAAGCCGTGCGCAAGGTGCGCAAGCTCTTGTCGCAGGACAAGGTAGACATTCTGTGCGGCGTGATCAGCGCAGCGGTTGCACTCGCCATCCGTGACATCCTGACCGATGCCAAGGCGCTGACCTTCATTTCCATCGCCGCCGCCAATGGCCTGGCGCGCGAAGCCGCCAGCCCCTACATCTTCCGGCCGACCAAGACCAGCTGGATGCTGGGCCACACCGGTGCGCTGTGGACCTACGACAAGATTGCAAAAGAAGGCGGCCTCACGCTGGGCTCGGACTATGCCGCCGGCCGCGAATATGTGGGCGACTTCATGACCACCTACCGCCAGCAGGGCGGCAAGCTTGGCCAGCAACTGTGGACACCGCTGGGCACGGCCGACTTTGCGCCCATCGTGATGAACCTGGCGGCCCTGTCTCCGACCTTCGTATACGCCTTCTTCCCGGGCGCCGACGCCGTGCGCTTCCTGCAGCAGGTGCGTGACTTCAAGTTGCAGGACAAGATTCGCGTGATCGGCCCGGGCGCACTGTTCGACCAGGAAGACGTGCTGCCGGCAGCGGGTGACGCGGGCATGGGTGGCATCAACACCTACCACCAGTCGCCGGGCGCGCCGGCCTCGGCCGAGTTCGCCGCGCTGTACCAGAAGGTGCGCAATCGCCTGCCGGGCGAAGCCAGCACCTCGGCCTATGCCACCGGGCAGGTCATCCGCGCCGGCATCGAAGCCGTGGCCGGTGACATCGCACAAAAGGACAAGCTGAAGGAACGCCTGTTGTCGGCGCCGGTGTCGACGGCACTCGGCCCCATGCGTTTCGATTCGCGCAACAACCAGGCCATCCTCGACATCTACGTGAACGAAGTGCGTCGCGGCCAGGACGGCAAGCCTTTCAATACCGTGGTCCACACCTATCCGGCGATCCAGGACCCGGGTCCGAAGGCCTGATCGAGGCCGATAGATCATCGTGTCGTATTACCTCGTCCAGACGCTGAACGCGCTGTCCTTCTCGGTGTTGCTGATGCTCACCGGGCTGGGCCTGTCGCTGGTGCTGAGCCTGATGAATTTCGTGAACCTCACGCACGGTTCCTTCTTCCTGCTTGGCGGCTACGTGGCGGTCCACTGGATCGGCGCGGGCGCGCCGTGGTGGATGGCATTCCCGGCCGCCTTCGTGATCGCGGGCGCCATCGGCCTGGTGCTAGACCGCTTTCCCTTCGGCCGCTTCTATCCGCGCACGCACCTGATGCAGGTGCTGCTGACCTACGGTCTGTCGGTGATCTTTGCCGACCTGATGCGCTGGGGCTTCGGCGCCGACACCATGTCGCTGCCGACCCCGGAATTGCTGCGCGGCGTGGTCTTCGTGGCCGGGTTGCCGTTCCCGATCTATCGCCTGTTCATCATCGCCAGTGGTGGTGCGCTGGCGCTGGCGCTCTGGTATGCCATCGACCGCACCTTGTGGGGCGCGGCGATCCGCGCCTGCGTGATCGACCGCGGCATCGTCGAAACCCTGGGGCTCAATACGCGGCGCATCTTCACCGTGGGCGTGGTGATCGCTGCCGGTCTGGGCGGCCTGGGCGGGGCGCTCGGCTCGGGCATGTTGTCGGCCTATCCGGGGCTGGATGAAGAAGTGCTGCTGCTGGCCTTGCTGGTGGTGGTGGTCGGCGGCCTGGGCAGTTTTGGTGGCACGGTGCTGAGCGCCTTGCTGCTTGGCTTTGTCACCACCTTCAGCCGCGTGTGGCTGCCGGAATTCGCCAATTTCCTGTCGCTGGGCATCATGGCGGCAGTACTGGTGATCTGGCCGTCGGGTCTGGTTGTGCGCAAGATGAGGCAGGTATGAGCACCGGTCTGCTGGCAGCACCGCTGCTTGCCAAGCGTCGCCTGGGCGACAGGATCGCGCTTGCGGTGGTGTTTGTACTGGCGCTTGCACCCTTGATCTCGGGCGACGGATTTTCGTTGCGCTTCGGCGCCGAAATCCTGCTGATCGGCACCGCCGTCATGAGCCTCAACCTGTTGATCGGTGGCGGCGGCCTGGTGTCGCTCGGCCACGCGGCAGTGTTCGGCGCGGCGGGCTACAGCGCGGCGGTGGCGGCGGGTTCGCTGGGGGCGCAGTTGCCGCTCATGCTGCTGATCGGCATCGCAGCCGGCATGCTGATCGCCGGCATCATGGGCCTGGTCACGCTGCGCAGTTCGGGCTTGTTCTTCCTGGTGCTGACCTTGGTGGTCGGCCAGATGGTCTGGGAGCTGGCCTTCCGCTGGCGCGAGATCACCGGTGGCGCGGACGGCCTGCGCGGCTTCCCGAAACTGGCGCTGGGCAGCCTGCGCCTGGACACACCGTTGGCCTTGTACCTGGTGGCCGCCGGCATTGCACTCATCGGCTGGGCCGTCACGCGCAGCTTCCAGCAAGCGCCGATCGGCCAAGCCTTGGCCGGTGTGCGCGACCAGCCCATCCGCATGGGCGCGCTGGGGTATCAGGTCGGGCGCATCCGCGTGACCGCGTTTCTGGTTGCCGGTGCGGTTGCCGGTGCAGCAGGTGCGATCTATCCCTTCGTGAACCAGTACATCGGCCCGAATTCGGTGCACTGGAGCATGTCCGCCGCGCTGATCATCATGGCTGTGATCGGTGGCGTTGGCTCGCTGTACGGCGGCTACCTGGGCGCACTGGTCTATCTGTTCGTGCAGACCGAGGTCAGCTCCTACACGGATCGCTGGCAACTGGTGATCGGCCTGATCTTCGTGGCCACCGTGATCCTGATGCCCAACGGCATCGCGCACTGGCTGGGCCAGCGCGGCGTACGAGGAGGGCGGACATGAGCGCGTTGCTGACGTCTGCGTTGTCGTCCAATGCTCAGCCGCACGCACTGCTTCGCATCACCGACGTCGCCAAATCCTTCGGGGCATCGCGTGTGCTGGAGTCCGTCAGCCTGGATGTGCGCGCGGGTGAAACGCTTGGCCTGATCGGACCCAACGGCGCGGGCAAGACGACCTTGTTCAACATCGTCACCGGCTTCCTGCGTGCCGACACCGGCACGGTCTTGTTTGAAGGTCGTGAGCTGGGGGCGATGCCGCCGCCGGCACGTGCGCGGCTTGGCCTGGTGCGCACCTTCCAGAAGAGCCTGGTGTTTCCCACGCAGTCGATCCGCCGCAATGTGGCGATGGCGGTGCGCGCGCAGGGCAGCGGGGCGTATCGCTGGTGGGGCGGGCGCGCCGCGCACGCAAAGGCAGACGCTGCCGCACAGGCGCTGATCGACGGCTGCGCGCTGGCCGGTCGCGGCGACGAACTGGTGGCTGATCTGTCCTACGGCGAGCAACGCATCGTCGACATGCTGATCGCGCTGGCGCAGTCGCCGCGCGTGCTGCTGCTGGACGAACCAACTGCCGGCCTGTCGACCGAAGAAGCGGCACAACTGCTTGCTCTGGTTCGACAACATCACGCGCAGACTGCTGTGGTGTTGATCGCCCATGACATCGATGTGGTGTTCCGAGAATGCGACCGCATTGCGGTGCTGGACCTGGGGCAGCTGATCGCCGTCGATACGCCTGAGGTAATTCGCCAGCATCCGGGCGTGCGCGCCGCGTATCTGGGCGCATTGGCGGAGGTGCAGGCATGAGCGCCGACCAACTCGTGCACTTCGAGAACGTGTCTGCCAGCTACGGCGGCGTGACCGTGCTCGACCGCATCGACCTGAGCCTGATGCGCGGCGAAGTGCTGGCGGTGCTTGGTCGCAATGGCGCAGGCAAGACGACCTTGCTGAACGCCTTGTTCAACCTGGGCCCCGAACTGAGCGGCCGCATCACCGTGAAAGGCGAGTCGGTCACAGACTGGCCCACGCATCGGATTGCGCGTCTGGGCCTCGCGCTGGTGCCGCAGGGTCGAGGCGTGTTCCACACCCTGGCCGTGCACGAAAGCCTGCGCCTGGCCACGCTTGCGCGTCGTCCCGCTGGCGCCTGGACGCTTGAACGGGTATATCGCGAGTTTCCCCGTTTGTACGAACGCCGCACGGCATCCAGCGGCGCGCTCAGCGGCGGCGAGCGGCAAATGCTGGCCCTGGCGCGCGCGCTGCTCACGCAGGCCGACGTGATCGTGCTCGATGAGCCCAGCGAAGGCCTGGCGCCCTTGGCAGTGGAAGAAGTGCTGGTGCATCACGTGGCGCGCCTGGCGTCCGAAGGACTGACGGTGGTGCTGGCCGAACAGAACGTGGCCATGGCCTTGCGGGTGGCCACACGCGCGCTGGTCCTGTCCGCAGGCCGCGTGGTGTTCGACGGCACGCCTGCTGCATTGGCCGCCGACCACGCGTTGCATCAAGAGCACCTGGGGGTCTGATGGATATCGTTCACGTCACCCTGGTTCGCACCGACATCGACGACGCCTCGCTCGCGCAGATGATCGCCGCCTTGTCGCCGTCGGAGCAGGCGCGCGCCGCGCGTTTCCGGCAACTGGAAGATCGGCGTCGGCATGTGGTGGCGCGCACGGTACTGAAGGGACTGCTGGCCGAACGCCTGGGCGGCAAAGCAAGCGATGTGCAGCTGGTGGCGGGCGCGCATGGCAAGCCGATGCTGGCCGCTGACGGAGATGACGACCAACCGATGCGCGCCGCACAAAGCGTGAGTGCCTCGATGCAGTGGACGCCTTCACGGCGCAGCGACTCGGACCGTCTAGTTCAAACCGTGTGTCCCGGCCTGCATTTCAATCTTTCCCACAGCGGCGACCTGGCCTTGATTGCCCTGGCTACCGTGCCCGTGGGTGTCGACCTGGAACGTGATGCACCAGCAGATGCACAGGCTTTGGCGCAAATCTGGTTCACGCCTGCCGAGCAAGCGCGACTGGCACGCGGCGACGATGATTTCCTGAGCCTGTGGACTGCCCGCGAAGCCGTGCTGAAAGCCATGGGCACCGGCCTGTCCGGCGAGCCCGACTTCGACCAATACGCTTGCGTGCGGCTCGACCTGGGCATGGCCCAGACCGAGCCCGGCACACCACCAATTCCACCATCACTGAGCCATGGCTATCGTGCTGCGCTTGCCGTATCCGGTGTGGCGCTTCCCGTGCAACTGACCGGCACCGACGCCACCCGGTTCGCCCCGCGCGTTACGCTAGATGCCCTGGCGTCCGCGTCCCGTGACGCCCTGTGCCTGCACCCCTGATTCGAAGACATCTCATGACGATACCTGCTCAACAAATCTGGCCCGAGGAATTTGCCCGACGCTATCGCGCCGCCGGTCACTGGCGCGGCGAGACCTTTGGCAGCTATCTGCGCGAGCGCGCAGCAGAACACCCGGAACGCGTGGCGATCGTCGCAGGCGACACGCGCTGGACCTACGCCGAGCTGGACGCGCGCGCCGATGCATTGGCGCGCGGCCTGCTGGACGCCGGCATCAAGCCGGGCGAGCGGGTGATCGTTCACCTGCCCAACATCCCCGAATTCCTGGCCGTGGTGTTCGGCCTGTTCCGCGCCGGCATCTTGCCGCTGTACGCGCTGCCGGCCCATCGCATCACCGAGATCGAACACTTCGCCAGCAGCGGCGAGGCCGTCGGCTATGTGGCCGCCGAGCGCCACGACGGCTTCGACTATCGCGCCCTGGCGCGCGACCTGCAGGGCCGCGTGCCTTCGGTAAAAAACGTGTTCATCGTCGGCGATGCGCAGGAATTCACGTCCTTTGCCGCGCTGGAGGCGCAAGGCCGTGCAAGCAGCACCGAGCCCGTGCCGCCGGTGCCGTCCACCGTGGCCTTCCTGCAGATTTCCGGTGGCAGCACCGGCTTGTCGAAGCTGATCCCGCGCACGCACGACGACTACATCTACACGCTGCGCGAAAGTGCGCGCATCTGCGGACTGGATGGCGACAGCGTGTTTATGGGTGCACTGCCAATTGCGCACAACTACCCGATGAGTTCGCCCGGCGTGCTGGGTGCGCTGTATGCCGGCTCGCGCGTGGTGCTCAGCCCCTCGCCCAGCCCGGAAGCCGCCTTCCCGTTGATCGAGCGCGAGCGTGTCACCGACGTGAGCCTGGTGCCGCCGCTGCTGCTGGTGTGGATGCAGGCCGCGCCGGGCACCAAGTCCGATCTATCCAGCCTGAAGGTGATCCAGGTGGGCGGCGCCAAGCTGATGCCGGAAGTCGCGCGCCGCGTGCGTCCGACGCTGGGCGTGACCTTGCAGCAGGTCTTCGGCATGGCCGAAGGCCTGGTCAACTACACGCGACTGGATGACCCGGATGAGCTGATCATCCAGACCCAGGGCCGCCCGATCAGTGAAGACGACGAAGTGCTGGTGGTCGACGACCAGGGCAATGCGGTGCCTGAAGGTGAACCGGGCTATCTGCTGACGCGCGGGCCATACACGATTCGCGGCTATCACAACAACCCGTCGGCCAATGCGCGCTCGTTCACCGAAGACGGGTTCTATCGCACCGGCGACATTGTGAAACGCACACCGGAAGGCTACCTGGTGGTGCAGGGCCGGGCTACCGATCACATCAACCGCGCGGGTGAAAAGATCTCTGCTGAAGAGATCGAAGATCATCTGCTGGCGCACCCGCAGGTCTTCGATGCGGCGGTCGTGTCCATTCCTGATGAATACCTGGGCGAGCGCAGCTGTGCCTTCATCATCGCGCAGGGCGAACGGCCCAAGGGCGCCGTGCTCAAGCAGTGGATCCGATCGCGCGGACTGGCGGAATTCAAGGTGCCGGATCAAGTGGTGTTCGTCGACAGCTTCAGTGCCACCGCAGCATTGAAGGTCAGCCGCAAGGAATTGCGTGCGGCCTTGCGCGCGCAGCTGACCGCGCAGGACGACGCACAGTGAGCATGCAAGACCCGGTATCGAATTTTTTCCCGCTGGACGGGACGGCGCATGGCGCCAAGGTAACTTCATGACAGATGCAACGCAGACCCTGAGCCTTGAAAAAATGCGCGCCGACATCGCGCGCATCCTGCACGAAGATCCGTCCGAGATCGGCGACGAGGACAGCCTGATCGACCTGGGCCTGGACTCGATCCGTGCGATGGCGCTGGTTACGCGCTGGCGCGATGCGGGCGCCGAGGTGGAGTTCTCGGAACTTGCCGAAGACGCGCGGCTGAGCCACTGGTGGGCGGTGGTGGAACGCGCGCTGTCGCGCAAGGCCTGAGCGACCGATGAGCATGTATCAGCCTGATCAGGCGAAGATCCTGCAGACGGAGTCGCAGGTAGAACAGATGCCAGCGCAGTCGGCTCAAGCCTCGCTGCCGACCCCGCTGACCGAGGCCCAGACCGGCCTCTGGTACGCACAGCGCATGGATCTGAACAATCCCATCTTCAACACCGGGCAATACGCAGACCTGCACGGCCCGCTGGACCTGGATGCTTTCCGCCGCGCCGTCGACACCACCATGGCCGAGGCCGATGGCCTGGCCGTGCGCGTGATCGACCTGCCCGAGGCACCCGTTCAAGTGGTCGACCCGGCACTGCGCCCCACGCTGCAGGTCATCGACCTGCGCGACGAAGCCGACCCCATGGCGGCCGCCCAGGCGCGCATGCGCGCCGACATGCACGGCCCCGTCAATACGGGTGTGGGTCCGCTTGCGTCGCAGCGCTTGTTCATCCTGGGTGCCGAGCATCATCTCTGGTATCAACGCGTGCACCACGTGGCCACCGATGGCTACGGCATGGCCTTGATCGACGGTCGCGTGTCGCAGTTGTATGCCGCGTACACCGGCGCGAATCAGCACGCCGGTCAAGCGCTCGGCGACTTCCAGGCCGTGCTGACAGAGGACGCCGAGTACCGCAATTCCGCCTTGCGCGAACGCGACCGTGCATTTTGGCTGAACGCCTTTGCACAGCCCGCACCGGTGGCCAACCTGGCCGAGGGCACGCCCGTCAGTGGCCACCGTTTCCTGCATGCCTCGCAGCCGATGAGCGAGGCGCTGGCCGCCGCCATGCGCACGCTGGAAGCGGCGTCGGAAGTCTCGTGGCCCGACATCCTGGTTGCGCTGACCGCAGCCTATCTGTGCCGCCACACCGGCCAGCACAGCACGGTGGTCGGCGTGCCGTGGATGGGCCGCCTGGGCAGCCCCAGCGCGCGCGTGCCGGCAATGGTGATGAACATCGTGCCGCTGCAGGTCACGGTCGATGAAGACGCGCCGATCGCCGACTTCCTGGTCGAGACATCCAAGGCCATGCGCCGCGCGCGCCGCCATGGGCGTTATCGCAGCGAACAGCTGCGTCGCGACCTGGGCTTGCTCGGTGGTCGCAAGCGCCTGTACGGCCCGCTGATCAATGTGCTGCCCTTTGACGATTCCTGGGGCCTGGCAGGCTTGGATGCGCAGCGTCACATCCTGGGTACCGGCCCGGTCGACGACCTGAGCGTGACCTTCCGCGCCGACAATACCGGCCACGGGCTGCGCCTGGCCATCGATGCCAATCCCGCGCTGTATTCGCAGGCCGATGTCGCCGCACACCTGGCGCGCCTGGAACACTTCCTGGCGAAGGCGCTGACTGCTTCCAGCCTGGCGCAGGTGCCGACCGTGACACCGGCCGAGGCGCATCGCTGGCTGGTCGAGGTCAACAACACCGACTATCCGGTGCAAGCCACTACCTTGTCGGCGCTGATCGCCGAGACCATGCTGGCGTACCCCGACGCACCCGCCTTGGTCTACGGCCCGAACACGCTGAGCTACGCCGAGCTGGATGCCCGCACGGCCGCGCTTGCGCAACGCCTGCGCGACCAGGGCGTGCAGCGCGGCGAGATCGTGGCGGTTGCCATCCCGCGGTCGATCGAACTGGTGCTGGCGCTCGTAGCCATCCTGCGTGCCGGGGCGGCTTACCTGCCGCTGGACATTGCGCATCCGCGCGAGCGCCTGGCGACCATCCTGCGCTCGGCCACGCCGCGCCTGCTGCTGTCGGTGCCCAAGGTGGTCCCGACGCTGCCCGACAACGCGCCGATCCTGCTGCTGAATGCGTGCGAACCGGATTCGCTGCAAGCGGGTCAGGTTCTGGCGCCTTCCACCACCCTGAGCATCGACAAGCCGCGTCCGACCGACGCGGCCTATGTGATCTACACGTCCGGCTCCACCGGCGCGCCCAAGGGCGTGGTGGTCGAGCACGACGCCATCGTCAATCGCCTGGCGTGGATGCACACGCACTACGCCGTGGGCGCGGGCGACCGCATTCTGCAAAAGACCCCGGCCACCTTCGACGTGTCGGTCTGGGAATTCTTCCTGCCGCTGCTGGTCGGCGCGACCTTGGTCGTTGCCCCGCCCGAGGCGCACAAAGACCCGGCCTGGCTGGCGTCCATCGTGCGCATGCACGGCATCACCACGCTGCACTTCGTGCCCTCGATGCTGGCGGCCTTCCTGGCCGAGCCCAGCGCGGCCGGCCTGTCGCCGCGCCTGGTGTTCTGCAGCGGCGAAGAGTTGCCGGCCGCCTTGCGTGACCGCTTCCATGCCGTGATGAAAGGCGAGCTGCACAACCTGTACGGCCCGACCGAAGCAGCAGTGGATGTGAGCTATTGGCCGGCATCGGCCGATGACCAATCGCAGCCCGTGCCCATCGGTTTTCCGGTATGGAACACTGCCTTGTACGTGCTGGACGATCGCATGCGTCCGGTGCCGGCAGGCGTGCCCGGCAACCTGTATCTGGCCGGTCGGCAGTTGGCACGTGGCTACCTTGGCCAGCCTGAGCTGACCGATGCGCGCTTCGTGCCGAACCCCTTCAAGCCAGGGGCGCGCATGTATGCCACCGGTGACCTGGCGCGCTGGCGCGAAGACGGCGCGATGGTGTTCCTGGGCCGCTCGGACCATCAGGTGAAGATCCGCGGCCAGCGCATCGAACTGGGCGAGATCGAAAGCGTGATCGCCGGCGACCAGGCTGTCGCACACGTGGCCGTGATCGTGCGTACCGACCGTCCGGGCGACCAGCACATCGTGGCCTATGTGGTCGCCAAGGAAGGCGCCACGCTGGACGTGAATGCCTTGCGCGCCCACGCCGCCGCGCGCCTGCCGGACTACATGGTGCCGTCCGCCTTCATGCCCTTGGCGGCCTTGCCGGTAACGGCCAACGGCAAGCTGGATCGCAACGCCTTGCCAGCCCCGGCCTTTGCGGCGCGTGCTGGCCGTGCGGCAGCCCCAGGCTCGGAACAGATCGTGGCTGGCCTGTTTGCGCAGGTCCTGGGCCGCGAGGACGACATCGGCGTCGACGATGACTTCTTCGAGCTTGGCGGGCACTCGCTGCTGGCCGCCAGACTGGCCTTGGCGATCCGCGAAAAATGGAGCCAGGCACTCGGCCTGGGCGCGGTGTTCGCGCATCCTACCGTGGCGCGCCTGGCGGCCTACCTGGATGCGCGTGAAGCCTCTGCGCATGACCCGGCCGAGTCGGAAGGTTTTGGCCCGGTCATCACACTGCGCCATGGCGATGCAAACCGTGCGCCACTATTCTGCGTGCACCCGGCCGGCGGCCTGAGCTGGTGCTATGGCGCATTGGCACGCGCGATGGACCCGGCGCGCACGGTGTATGGCCTGCAGGCGCATGCGCTCAGCCCCGACAACGCAGAATCGCCCGCCAGCCTGGACGAGATGGCGGCGTCTTACGTCGACACCTTGCTGACCTTGCAGCCGGAAGGCCCGCATCACCTGGCTGGCTGGTCGGTCGGCGGCATTCTGGCGCATGCCATGGCCGTGATCTTGCAGCAGCGCGGTCACCAGGTCGGCACGCTGGCCATGCTGGATGCCTATCCCAGCGACGTCTGGCGCGACCAGCCGGAACCGCCGGAAGACGCGGTCTACAAAGCTTTGTTGCTGATCGCGGGTTACGACCCGGCCGAACTGCATCAGGTGGCCCACACCCGCGACGGCGTGATCGGTTTCCTGCGCGAAAGCGGGCACGTGCTGGGCGAACTTTCTGACGACATGCTCGACGGCGTGTTCCGGGTCGTGGCCGGCAATAACCGCCTGGTGCGCCTGCAGCGCCACCAGCGCTTCGCAGGCACGGTGACCTATTTCCTGGCCGCACTCGATCACGTTGGTCTGGATCTGTCGCCGCAGATGTGGGCGCCGTATGCGGACAGGATCGAGGTCTTCCCGGTGCCCGCCTTGCATGCCCACCTGACCGGTCCCGATGCCACCTCGCACATCGCGCCGGTGCTCAACGCCCACTTGCTTGCCGCCGATCTTGCGCGGCAGATCGTCTGAGGTCCGCACGCCCGTGTTTCGCCGCACCTTCAACGCTTCATCGACCGGCCGCGCCACGCGCGTGGCCGACTCCTGTATCCCGCCGGCGTCCGGGGACTGCGTCCTTCGACGCCGGCCCGCGCATGGTTTCACCTTGAACAGGAAGCACGCATGAACACCACCCACCGCATTTCCAGCGCTGCCAAGCACGCCGCCTTCACGCTCGCGACCCTCTCGCTGAGCATCTCGGCCGCCTTCGCTGCACCCGTGTTCGAACAACCTGACAACAGCTTCGCCGGCAAGGTCATGGCCTCGGGGGTGAACGGCCCGATCGTGGCGGGCTCGGAAGCCAACGTCACCGGTCGCGGCTTCAAGCCAGGTCAGCAGATCACGCTGTCCTACGGCGGCCAGGTGCTGAACCACACCGGCATGGCCTACGTCGCCGATGACAAGGGCATGTTCCAGGGCAAGATCGCCGTACCCGCAGCCGCACCGGCCGGCCAGCACGGCATCATTGTGCAAGTGCTCAAGCCGGCAGCGGCCACCAGCTTCGACCTGAAGGTCTCGCCGGTCGTCGCGCTGTCGGGTCAGGACCGCTTCACGGTTACCAGCGCCAAGCTGGTGCCGGGCCTGTACCAGGCTGCCTACAGCAAGAAGAACGACCGCATCTTCGTGACCTCCGCCGTCGGCCGCCCGCCCGTGCTGGAATCGCAGATCCTGAAGATCGATCCCAAGACCTTCGCGGTCGAGACCAAGGTCACGCCGGCCAAGGTCGCCACCCGCAATGACGGCGCCGTCTACGCCGTCTATGGCGTGGCCGTGAACGACGCCGACGACACTGTGTGGGTCAGCGAAACCCGCGACAACAGCGTCGCCATCTATCGCCAGTCCGACCTGGCACTGGTCAAGCGCCTGCCGGCCGGCTCGGTCCCGCACGCCCGCGACATCGTCATCGATGAAGCCGCTGGCAAGGCCTACGCGTCAACGCCCATGTCGAGCTCGGTCACCCTGATCGATGCGCGCACGCGCGAAGTGGTCAAGAACATCGAGTTCAAGACCACCGTGCGCGGCGGCGAAGCCGGCAGCATGAGCCTGGCGCTGGATACCGTCGGCCACAAGCTGTACACCGTTACCGGCGGCACCAACGAAGCCGTGGTGATCGACACCCGCACCGACACGGTCGAGAAGGTCTTCGCACTCGACGGCGCGAAGTCGGCCGCCGGCGTTGACGTCGACGCGAAGAACAACCGCCTGTACGTGGCCGCGCAAGGCAGCGACAACCTGCTGATCGTCGACTTGGCGACCGGCAAGACCCTGCACAACGTGCCGGTCGGTGCAGGTGCGCTCAACGTCGCCTTCGACCCCAGCAGCGGCCTGGCCTACGTGGCCAACCGTGGTGCCGGCACCGTGACGGTGGTCGACGGCAACGGTCGCATCGTCGCCAACCTGGACGGCGGCAGCTTCCCCAACTACACGCTGGCCGACGGCCGCGGCAACGTCTACCTGATCAACAAGTCCAAGGGCAAGGACGACGCCACCGGCGATCGCATTTCGCAGATTCTGCGCAAGTAAGCAGATAGGGCGGTCTGCAAGCGCGGAGAGATCCTGCGCGTGCAGGTCTGTTCGCCAAGCGGCCCGTACAGCGATGTACGGGCCGTTTTTCATGGGGCAACACCATCTTCAATGCGGTGTGGTGGTTGCTCGGTGTGGGCCTGTCTTTTCTTGTCAGCCCTTGAGCTTCGACCGCGACGGCCTACGCTTCGAGCGCCAGCACCGCAAAACTCGCCAGCCAGTGTTCGCCCATGTAATGACTGGCGAGGTGGGGCAGGGCAGCAGTGAGGTGTTCCTGCGCACTGCGTTCGATGAGTGCTCTGCGAGCATCGTCTTCCGGCAGCGCCGATGCGATCGCGCGCCAGCACCACGCGCGGCTCAGGTTCAGGCCATCCAGGTGGGCGATCTTGCCGTCGGTGCGATCCGATACGCTGGCCGGTCGGAAGAGCGTGGCGGGCTGCTGCTTCTCGAGTGCTGGCAGGAAGCGATCGAACCATACGCGGAAATCTTCCACCGGCAGCAGCCTGCGCATGCACTCGGCTTCGATCAGCGCCTGCGATTGGAATTCATCCAGGCTGGGTTCGCCCCAGGCAGGGCATGCAGCATCGTCGCCATACCAGCGCTGCCCTGCATCGCGCAGTTGTGCGGCCAGGGCGGTGTCCCGCGTGGCGTCTGCGTAGTCCATCGCCATGCGCAGGCCGAAGGCCGTGTTGAAGTGGGTGCCGACGCGCATGGGGTAGATGGCCAGCGGCAGGAAGTCGCGGAAGCGCTGGGCGATGACCTCGGCCAGGGGCGCCAGGGTGTCTGCCCACGGCTGGTCGTGGTGGCGGATCAATTCCTCGGCCAGTTTCAGCAGCCAGGCCCAGCCGTAGGGACGCTTGAAGGTGCGCGCCACCGGGCGTGCGAAGTAGGCGCATTCGACCGCGACTTTTTCTGCGACGAACTGGCGGGCGAACAAGGCGCGGATGTCTTCGGCTGTTTCCATGGCCGGGAAGCGCCGTAGCAAGTGGGCCAGCATCCAGTAGCTGTGCACGCAGGAGTGCCAGTCGTAGCTGCCGTAGAAGATCGGGTGCAGCTCGCTTGGGGTCTTGGTCGCTTCGTCGGGACCGGACATGGCGTGGTCGGGGTTGTTCGGATATTCGCGGCTGACGTGGCCGAGTGCGATGCGGGAGAAATCAGTGGCAAGGGCTTGGGTGAGGACAGGGCGCATGGTGGCTCGCAGTCTGGAAGAAAAATTGAAGTGGCCTGGTCGGGTTTGACAAGTCAATGTCGCCTCGCCATCAACGGCAGCGTCGCGCACAGCGCGGCCATGGCGCCGACGACGAAAGGCGGCGCGTGTGTGGCACCTGCGACCAGTCCGCCCAAGGGTCCGCCGACTGCGACCCCCAAGTCCCAAGCCGAGGTCACTGCCCCCAGCGCCGTGGCCCGCTCGCGCGCAGGCGCCGCCTCGCTGACCAGGGTTGCCAGGCAGGGATACAGCAGTGACAGCCCGGCGCCGGCCAGGATCACGCACTGGAAGGCGAGCGCGGTGCTGACGTTCACTGCAAGACCTGCGAGCGCGATGGCTTCGATCACGAAGCTGACGACCAGTACCCGTCGCGCGCCGAAACGATCCACCCACGCGCTGCCGATCAGGCGGCAGGTGATGAAGGACAGTCCGAAGACGGCCAGGGCCACTTGCTGGCCGGGCAGTTGCAGGCTGTCGAAGCGCGGCACCAGAAAGGCGGCGATCGTGCCGTAGCTGATGCCGGCCGCGATGTTGGAGGCACCCGGCAGCCAGGCCGCGCGCGGCACCAGCGAGCGCGGTGCACGATCGACAGGCGCGCTCGGACCTGCGGCACGCGGCGCACGCACCACCAGCAGCCAGGCCAGCGCCGGCAACAGGCTGGCGATTATCCACACCCCGCGGAAACTGCTTGTCCACAGCACGGCTGCGCCCAGCACCGGGCCACCGGCCAGTCCGAGCCACATCGATGCGCCGAACTGGCCAGCCACCCGGCCGCGTCGCGCAGGTTCCACATCGGCCAGCACCCACGCAATGGCGGCGGTGAACAGCGCGCCTTCGCCTGCACCGAGCAGCAAGCGGGCGGCAATCAAGGTGGGCAGGTCGACGGCCAGCAAATGGCCGATGCCGCCTGCCACGCCCAGTATCGAACCGGTCAGCACAATGCCGCGCGGTCCGCGTTGGTCGGCCAGCCGACCTGACACTGGCCGCGCCAGCATCGCCGCCAGTGATCCGACGGTTACCGCCAGACCCGCCCCGACAGCGCCTGCACCCATGTGCTGTTGCGCGAACGCAGGCATGACCTGGATGGTCATGCCCATGGCGGCATACCCCAGCAGACAGGCAAGCCATAGCGGCCAATATGGAGCCGTGGGACGGGTTCCGCAGGTGCTGGACGGCAAGAAGGCAGGCGAGGACATAAATTTACAGAAGTGCATATTGATGGCAAAGTCTATGCGTGCGATGCAACATGACGCCATTCGCAAATTCGCATGTCGGACATGCGTGAGCCGCATGATTTCTCGCTGCCTGTCCGCTTTGTTCTGCATTCGTTTTGTGTTCCCGCCGTATCCTGCTTACCGGCGTCCGCCTGCCTCCAGCCTGAGATTTCCGTCATGAACACCCATGATCTCGAAGCCTTTCTCGCCGTGGTCGAAACCGGCTCCATCGTTGCCGCTTCGGCGCGTCTGCACATCACTCAGCCAGGGCTGAGCCGACGCATCCAGAGCCTGGAAGATGCCTTGGGCGTGACCTTGTTCGAGCGTCAGTCCAAGCCGCTCAAGCCGACTGCCGCCGGCCGCGATGCTTACGATTACGGCCGCCGGGTGCTGCGCGCGCTGGACGACCTGAAGACAGTGGTGTCGACCGACGACACGCTGGGCGGCGAACTGCGGCTGGGCATCACGCCCTACCTGTCGGAACTGGCGCTGGCCGAGCCGCTGAACCGGCTGCGCGAAGCCTTCCCCTTGCTTGCGCCCCAGATATCCCTGGGCTGGCCCGAGCAACTGGTGACCCGCGTGCGGCACAGCGAAATCGACGCCGCGGCGTTCTGCCTGGCCGAAGGCGCCATGCCGCCCACCGACCTGGAAACCAGCGAGCTGGGGGTAGAGCCGGTGCTGTTCGTGGGCGCGCGCGACATGGACGTGCCGTCGCCGGCCACGCTGCGTGATCTGTCGGCCTTCCCGTGGATCTTGAACCAGGATGGCTGCGGATTTCGCTGCCTGATGCGGCGTGCTTTCGAAGGCGCGCATCTGCCGTTTCGCGTGGGCATCGAAGCGCCGGGATCGGCCTTGCGCCTGTCTCTGGCGGCAAGAGGAATGGGCATTGCGATGGTGATGCCCACGGCCCTGGCCAGCAGCCCCGATCGCGAACGTTTGAAGGTCATCGTGGCCGAGGATTTCCAGCCGCGGGTGCGTGTGTGGCTCGTGCATCGTGCACCGGCCGGGCGCCTGGCGCGGCCGCTTGCGCAGTTCAAGACCGCGCTGTCGGAAGCCATCAGCGGCAAGCCCGAGAAGGTCGTGCGCATCGGGCGGGCGGCGGCCTGATCGGCGTGAGATGCAATCCTGGTGATGACGAGGTCTTCATCGCATCGATAGTGGCAAGCACAAGCCCGTTGCCATCGTCCTGCGCATAGCCTCGCCACATTCAGGCGCTTGACGGCCAACGGTCATCAAACGGATACCGACACCTGCAATGATGTGCAGTCGGGTTTCGTGAACGACTTCCTTGGCGCCATGGCAAGCATCGACCGCAGCGTGTTGCGCATCATCGGGGTGCTTTCGCTCACCCAGGTGATCGGCTGGGGAACGGTGGTGCTGCCCGCCATCGTCGGACGGCAAATGGCCGCCGAGCTTGGCATGGAGTTGCCCGCCATCTTCGCCGGTACGTCAGTGTTGTACGTCGTCATGGGCTTGTGCTCGCCGCTCTTGGGCAAGCTGTTCGTGGCGCGCGGCGCACGGGTCGCGATGATCGCTGGCACGCTGATCTCGGTGCCGGGATTTCTTTGCCTCGCCATGTCCCAGGGTCCGGTCGGCTACTTTGTTGCCTGGGGCATGCTTGGTCTGGGCGGCAGCGCCTCGCTGACGACTGCTGCGTATGTGCTGCTGAGCGAAGTAGCCGGCACCAAGGCCAAGCCGGCGATCGGAACATTGATGTTGATCACCGGTTTGTCCAGCAGCGTGTTCTGGCCAATTACCGAGTTGCTGTCGCGCACCTGGGGCTGGCGCGGCACCTGCGTGACGTATGCGGTGCTGCTGCTTGTCGTGTCCTTGCCGCTCTACATCTTCTGCCTGCCGAGCCACCGAAAATACGAGGCCCCACCAAGCACACGGGCAGGCGCACCCGAGGCCATCGCGTCGCGGTCCACCTTCCTGTTGATCGTCGCCGCCATCGCGCTCAACAGCTTCGTCACCTACGGTTTTGCGGCGGTGATGATCGAGTTGCTGCAGGCGACCGGTTTGCCGCTGGCGCAGGCAATTGCATTCGGCTCGGCGCTTGGCGTGATCCAGGTCGGAGCCAGGGCCATGGATGTTCTTGGCGGCAAGTGGGATGGCATTGCCACCGGCGTTCTGGCGGGCATTGCGCTGCCGGTGTCGATGGCGATTCTGCTGTTTGGGTCAGGCGCCTTCTGGTCGGTCGCCGCCTTCCTGCTTTTGTACGGACTGGGCAGCGGTGCGCTGGCAGTGGCCCGCGCCACGATCCCGCTGGTGTTCTACCAACAAGCCGCGTATGCCAAGGCAGTCTCGCGCATTGCGCTGCCCTTGAACCTGATGTCGGCATTGGCACCGCCGCTGCTCATTGCGGCGCTTGGCCGGCAAGGAGTCGGCACGCTGCTGGCCGTGGCTATCGCGTGTTCGTCCACGGCGCTGGTCATGTTGCTGATGCTGGCGCGGCGGCGCCCACGCAGCGTGGCTGCGGTGGCGTCACCGTGATGACGCTCGACGCCCACGCTTCGCAGGCAGCGTGGGCGTGCGGGGTTCAGCTTCCCTGATACACCGGCCGTTCCAGCTGGAACAAGTCCTGCGATCGGGTGTACCAGCCGCTGCCATGCATGCGGCCGATCAGGTTCAGGGCCGGGGTATCTACATAGCAGCGGTCAGCGTCCATCACGAAGCGGTCGTCGATGTGCATGCGCAATACGGTGCCGATCACGATGGTCTGGGCGGGGCCGGTCACCATCGAACTAAGCACCTTGCATTCCATTGCCACTGGTGAGCCCGCAATGCGCGGTGGCCGCACAGCTTCCGACGCGATGCCTTCCAGACCCGCCAGCTTCAACTCGTCCACGCCGTGCGGCGCGGCCACGCAGGTCTGGTTCATGGCTTCCGCCATTTCTTCCGAGACCAGGTTGATCACGAATTCGCCGGTGGCCAGGATGTTGGCCGCCGTGTCCTTGAACTCTCCATCTGCGCTGGGCAACAGGCCAAGCGCCACCGTCGGCGGCGTGTGTCCCATCACATTGAAGAAGCTGTAGGGTGCAGCGTTGATCTCGCCCTTGGCCGAGCAGGTGGTGATCCAGGCGATCGGCCGCGGCGTGACGGTGGCCGTCATCAGCTTGTAGCGCTTGTCCCAAGGCAGATTTTCGAAATCGAACAGCATGTTCAGCCTTCCGAGGAGGTCGACACGGCAGGCTTGGCGCGCGTGTCCACGTTCAGCTTGAAGATGTCCGAACGCGAGTAATGGCCGGCCACGTCGAAGTCGAACTTGCCGCGCACGATCTGGTCGGTGTCGATGTCCGCGTACAGAATGGTTTCGCCCGAAAAATCAGGCCCGGCGAGCACCTTGCCCAGCGGGTCGATGATGGCGCTGCCGCCACGCATCAACACCGTTGCCGGGTCGTTGCCCAGCGCGCATTCCACGTCGTCCGGGTAGGACGCGCGCGTGATGTGCTGGCACGAGGTCAGCACGAAGCAGCGGCCTTCCAGCGCAATATGCTGCATGCTGGGTACCCAGGTGTCACGGTCGTCGGCGGTTGGCGCGCAATAGATGCCGATGCCTTGGCTGTACATGTACATGCGCAGCATGGGCATGTAGTTTTCCCAGCAGATGACCGCGCCGATGGTGCCCATCGAGGTCTTGAACACCGGCATGGTCGAGCCGTCGCCAAAGCCCCAGATCAGACGTTCGCCGGCGGTAGGCATCAGCTTGCGGTGCTTGCCCACCAGGCCGTCTGCGCCATCAAAGAACAGCGCCGTGCAATGCAGCGTGCCGCCATCGCGTTCGATCACGCCGATGACGATGAACATGCCGGTGGCTTTTGCGGCTTCGGCGATCAGTTCGAGTTCCGGGCCGTCCAGGTTCACGGCCGACTTGTAATAGGCCAGATAGGCATCGCGGCCTTCCGGCTTGCGCATGCCGATCGGGCAGCCGAAGGAATCGCCCTTGGGGTAGCCGCCAATGAAGGCTTCGGGGAAGACCAGCAGGCGCGCACCGTTGGCAGCGGCTTGGTTGATCATCTCGACCGCCTTGGCGGCGGATGCCATCGCGTCGGTGGGATAGGATGCGGCCTGGGCGACTGCGGCTTTGAACGTGCTCATCGTGAAGATCTCCTGGGGGCGGGGCGCCGGGTGATCATGGGTGATCGCCTGGTCTGGATGGGAACAGGCAATGCAATACCCGTACCAGATTTGATAATGCAGTATGAATACCGCATTATCAAATGGTGTTTGTCCCTGTGACGACCAGAAAACAGCCTGTTTCCCCCGGACCCCTCCACCGTGTCGGACGCACCGAAGCGGCGCAGCAATACGCCTCGCGATGAGGCAACGCTGTCCAAAACGCGGCGTGGCATTCAATCGATCGAAGTGGGCTTTGGCATTCTGGATGTACTGCGTGTCTCGGGCGGCCCCATACCACTGCGCCTGATCGCCGAGCGCAGCGGCCTGGCAGTGGCGAACGTGTGCCGCTAACCAGACCTGCGCGGGTCACGCTCGTTGCGGCACCTAAGTCGATGAATGCGCTTGAGCCAGTCGCCGTCACGTTAACTACTTCGATGTTTCGCAACGTTGGGATCACCGCAGTGGAGGAGTCAAAATCGACGACCAGCGTATCGGTGCCACCACCGCCGTCGATGACGTCTTCGCTTTGCTGGGTCTGAATTCCGTTGTCCCGGTTGGCGTCAAAGGTTTCGTCCGCAGCGTTGCCGTTCGCCATGTCGTGATTGACGGTACGGCGTGTCTGGATGACAGGAGGCGGGGTGGTGCAGGCGACGGCTCGCGCGAAGGCGTGCTCGGCGTCGTCACGTTGGCGATCACCTGCTTGGCGATGGCAATGTCGTTGCCTTGCTTGGTTACCGCGTAATCCAGGCCAACCTCGACCTTCTTGTTGAGCAGCGTGCGGTCGGCAACGGTTTGCGCATGCTGGGCATTGGTCAAGTCGTCGGGCTTGGTACCAAGCGGAGTGCTGCGAGTTCGATGGTCTTGGATACCAGCACGGCACGGGCGGTTGCCGGATTGTCCTGGGTTGCCGTATTCAAAAACCTCCGTCCGGAACGCCAGCCCACCCGCATCGACGCTGCGGCCGAAAACGGCGCAAGACAGCAGATATTTAGGTCAATGACAGCAATTGACGGGGTGGCCTGGCCAAGCGCCTGCATCGCTGAACCGTTTTATCCCGTGCCGGCCGCGAATGAAAACGCCCCGACAGCCGGATTGATCCGACTGTCGGGGCGTGGTTCGGCTTGTTTGAATCAGCCGCCGCGTGATGTTGCTATTGGTTTGCTGCGCGCATCAATTAGGAAATGCCCACGTAACAATATCGGTGAAGCTGACGTCGTTTGCATTGACGCCCGTCAACGCGATGATGTTCGTATAACCAATGCCGTTGACATCAGTCACCAAGTAGGTACTGCCTCCGGTGACTTGCCCCACGTAATACTTGATGTTGCCAGTCAAGGCGTTATCTGCAGCTGTCAGCAAAGAGGCCAAAGAAACCGCCGAACCAGCACCGGCGTTCACGAAGTTGGTTATGGTTCCTGCGGCACCCGTGCCTGCCGCAATCTTGTCGGTCCCAGGCCGGAAGTCGGTGATGATCGCCGTTTCTGTACTGACGGTGGTGTCTACATCCCCGGTTCTGAAAACAAAGGTGTCGGCTCCGAGTCCCCCGGTGAGTTTGTCGGCCCCAATAAAGGGCAGTCTTGCTGCGGCACCTTGTGTGGTCACGACGACCGTTGCTGCGCTGACAGCCGTTCCCGAAGCCATCAGGTCGGTTTCGGGGCCGCTGAGTTGCGCGGTGAACGTGAGGCTGTCGCTGCTTGTACTGGTCGTACCGTAGCCCATGAGTGTGCCGTTGAAAGGAGCACCGGGAGTCGCTCCAGATACAAGGTCCTTCCACATATTTACCAGCTGCGTTCGCGTCGTGCCGCCGCTCGACGTGAAGGTGAGACCCGCAATACTGAATGTCTCGCCATCAAGCAAGTCTCTGGTGAAAGTTACGGTCGCGATCTCTTTGATGGCGGTTGCGCCAGGGTTGGAATGAATCACCGAGCCCGTGATGATGGTGTCATCGCCATCGCCCGCATCGATTTCCGCACCGCGTACGGAACCATGCGACAAGGTGATCTTGTCGTTGCCGGCACCCAGGTTGACCCGGGCTGTAGCCGACAGTCCGGCGGTGGTCAGCTCGACGACGTCATTGCCCGCGCCGGTGTTCAGCGTCTTGATGCTGGCGCCGTTTGCCGTGATGGTGTCGATGCCGCCACCGGTGGTGATGTCCAGCACGCTGGCGTTGGAATTGAAGCTGCGGAAAGTCACGCCGCCATCACCGGCGGTGAAGGTCTTCAGTGCCGACAAGGAGTTGCGCGAGAACTCGACTGAGCCTGTGCCAGTCACCATCAGGGTTTGAACGCTGGCGTCATCAGCGTTCGACAGGCTGAGCTTGTTGGTGTTGGTGGCGGCAATCGTGATGGTGGTGACGTTCGCGCTGCGGGAGCTTTCATTCAAAGCCACAAAAGCATTGTCGACACTGATGTTATGTGCAGTGGCCTGCGCAGCCACGGTTTCGGCCAAGTTGACGCCTATGCTCGCACCCGTGGTGCCTACATTCTTCAGGGTCAACGACAAGGTCGTCGCGGTTGAACCGCTGAAATTCACATTCCGCGTCAGATCCGAGACAGACAGGGCGGCATTGCCGACGTTGAGGATGCGGTTGTTTCCACTGTCACTGCTGATGAATCCGACGTGGGTGACACCGGTGGATGCGCCCAGGTCGATCCGCGCGCCGGAGCCAGTGCTGGTCACGTTGATGATTTCGATATTTCTCAGCGTGGGGGTAAACGTGCCGCTGTTCGACAGGGCGGCGTTCAGCGTGTCGGTGCCGGCACCGCCGTCGAGCGTGTCGGCATCTTGCCAGGTGCCCAACGCTGCGGTGAACGTGTCATTACCGGCCGTGCCGGTAAGCGTGTCGTCTTGCGCGGTCAACGTATAGGTCTGACCCGCGACTGGTACCACGGGATCGCTGGGCGTGCTTGCTGGCGGTGCTACGGCATTGATGAGCGCCTGCTTGGCAAGGCCCAGATCCGTGCCTTGTTGCGTAACGGCGAAGGTGATGCCGGCGACGACCTTCTTGCTGAACGTGTCCCGATCCTTGACCGTTTCCGCGTATTGCGCGTCCGTGAGGTCAGCGGGCTTGGTGGCCAGCGGATTGCTGACGATTTCGATGATCTTCTCGGTGAGCAAGGCCTTGGCTGCCTGCGACCCCACACCACCTGCTTCTTTCAGCACATCGGTCCAGAAGCGCAGGCCACCTGCATCGGGCAAGCGACCGAATACGGTCTGATAAAACGCCATCACGAACTGGTCGGCCGTTTGTGTTGCTGTGTAGATGGCCTGCGATTCGGCGCTGGAAAAAATGCGGCCAGTGATCGCACCGAGGGACACACCATCGGCCAGTGCCTGAGCCCAGAACTGCAGGCCTTGTGCATCGGGCGCACGGTTGAACAGACCAACGTACAGGCGGGTGATTGCTTCTTGGTGGGCAGGGGTTATCGTCGCCATTGCTGTTGAAAATCCTGTGATGAATAGAGATGTGCCGAGCAAGGCGCAGCCAGTGAGCAACTTTGCGCAGATGCAGCCTGCATGCGGTCAATACGCTTGTGCGATGGATTCTCTCTGATCTATTCCAGGCATTGGTCTGCCAGCCGGCTTCCATATGAAAAAGCTGGCGTCGCGATAATCGCGATGCCAGCTTTTTGATTTTTAGGTCTCTGGTTTTCAGACCCGACGATTTTCAACGTACGGGGTTTTCATGCCATTGCTCAGGCCTTGCGTACCCGATTCACTCAGTCAATCTCGCCATTCCGTGCGCCCATATTCCGCAGAATGCCTGTTCCACATCTCGCACAAACCGCGTCGTGTCCATCAAGGCCGAGGCCAGCACCTGTTCCCGCAGCCCTCCCGCCCGCAGACGCCCCAGCGCGGCGCGATCCGCCGCATGCGACACCGCCAGCTGCACAAAATGATCCGCATCATCGGCAAGCCAGTCCGATAGCCCGGGTTCATCATCCGGGCCGTCCAGGTTCACCGCCGACTTGTAGTACGCCAGGTCGGCGTCACGGCCTTCCGGCTTGCGCATGCCGATCGGGCAGCCGAAAGAATCGCCCTTCGGGTAGCCGCCGATGAAGGCTTCCGGGAAGACCAGCAGCTTCGCGCCATTGGCAGCGGCCTGGTTGATCATCTCGACGGCCTTGGCAGCCGATGTCATCGCGTCGGTGGGGAAGGACGCGGCCTGGGCGACGTGTACGATGGCCACCAATCATCACGTTCTGCTTTGGGGGGAAGCGTTTTTCCCCGAGACGGACCCACTGTTTCTTCCTGGAATTTGCCCGCGTGACCACCCGGAAAAACCTGCCCTCTGTCGATGCCCCGACCGCCACCCATGCACCGAAGCGGCGCAGCAGCACGCCTCGCGATGAAGCAGAGGCCCCCAAATCGCGGCGTCGCGGCATCCAGTCGATCGAAGTGGGCTTCGGCATCCTGGACGTGCTGCGGGTGTCCGGTGGTCCGATCCCGCTGCGCCTGATCGCCGAGCGCACGGGGCTTGCAGTTGCCAACGTCCACTACTACCTGGTCAGCTTCCAGGCAGTGGGCGTGGTGCGACAAGACCCCGACACCGGCAACTACGGCCTGGGGCCGTACGCGCTGCGCCTGGGCATGGCGGCGCTGGAACAGTTCGACGTCTACACCTCCGCCCGCCCGGTCATGGCCGAGCTGGCCACCACGCTGGGGCACACCGTCTTCCTGGGCGTCTGGGGCAACCGCGGCCCGACCATCGTCTACCGCATCGAAAGCGGGCGAGGACGACCGATTCTGGAATTGCGCGTGGGGACGGTGCTGCCGCTGCTGAGCTCCGCGTTGGGCCGCAACTTTCTTGCACACCTGCCCCGGTCGTTGACCGAGGAAACCTTGAAGCTGGAATTGAAAGGTGCCGCGACCGGATCGCTACCTGATGTACCCACCTCGCGCGCCGAGGTCGACAAGATGATCGCGCGCATCAATGACACCGGCCTGAGCCGCTGTCGTGATGCCTTGCTGCCGCAGTTCACGTCGCTATCGGCGCCGATCTTCGATCACCTGGGGGAGATGGTCGCGGCGATCACGATCATGGGGCCGAAGGGGGCGCTGGATGATGAACTGGATGGGGAGACAGCGCAGACCTTGAAGGCGCAGGCGATGCGGATTTCGGCAGAGGCGGGCTGGATGGGGCAGCACACAGCCTAGGCTGCGAAGAGCGCCTCGACGGTTTCCGCGTCGAGAATGCTCAACGTCCATTGCTGCAACAAGGCCTCGTCAGCCGCGGCGATGCGCGCATTTGCCCAATCAGGTACCGCGCCGAATTTGCGCTGGATCAGGCCGCGCAGAATTGCTTCCATGCTCTGCTGTCGCGCGATCATCTCAGGCGAACGTAAAGTCTTGTGCGTTCAACACACCCGTGATGCCCGTGATTGAGACGATCATGTCGGCCACGCTGATGGTGTTGGTGCCATCGTTCAAGACCACATATCGGCCTGCCAGGTTGCCGCTGGTGATGGTCACGTCGTAGATCTGTGCAGTGGCGCTGGTGGATGCGACGCCGGGGTTGGCAAGTTGGATCGCCGCCGTCAACGCATTGAAGTCAGCGGCACTAACCACCGTCACGGCGGTCACAAGGGCGGTAGTCGCGCCGGTAAAGGTGATGCCCGCGCCAAAAACCTCGCCGCCAAGGCCTAAGCGTATCTGATCGCCTGCGGCGCCGCCGTTACCGACGAAATCAGTAATCCTGTCGATGTTGGCGACGCTGGTGTCAGCCGCGGCGAATGCGCTGCCACGCGTGATGGCAGTCGATTCAACGATGAAGCTATCGTCTCCGCCATTGCCAGTCAGCGTGTCGGCCCCCTTGCCGCCCTTCAACACATCGGCGCTATCGGTGCCCGTCAATATCAACTTGCCGGTAAATGAAGCTGCATCGACCGTGATGTTCTGCGGGTTGCCAGCAAGTGTGACGTTCAGATCTGCAGCCCCTTTGATGGTGAGCGTTGCGCCGGTGTTGAGAACGAGAGAATTGATCTTATTGGCGTTCGTGCCGGTACCGGACGAGGTCAGAGAAAGATCTGACACGCTTTCAAAATTAGCAGTATCGATCGAACTCAGGCGAGGCGTTGTGCTCGCATTGTTCAGGGTGATGCTCGCGTTGCTGACGGTCGTGCCATTTAACGTCACGCCGTTCACGCCATAGCTGTTGTCGATATTGAATGACGCCCCGTTTTTCGCGTTGGCAAAGTTAGTCATTCCTGAAGAGGTAACCAGAAATTCGTTCACCGAGGTGATCTGGTTCAGGTCGATCGTTGCGCCGGCAACCTCTACCGCCAGCACCTCGAAGTTCGTGACGGCATTGATCGTCGCATAGTTGGGCGTTGCGCTAAGCATCCTGAGCGTGTCGCGCCCTGCACCACCATCGATGATTGCTCCTGCGGTGGGCGTCGCACTCAGGTAAAGCGTATCGTCGCCAGCACCCAGGTCGATCCGAGCGTCCGAAGCCAGTGCGTTATTGAACACCACGATGCTGTCATTGCCGGAACCTGTGCTCAGGGTTTCGATGTTCTCACCGCTCACGCTGAGCGTGACCGCAACGCTGCCCGTGACCTTGAGCGAGGTCAGTGCCAACAGGGTTCTATCTCCCAAATTGACCGAACCGGTGCCGTTCACCGCAAGCGACTTCACCGTCGCAGCATTGCTGTAAAAGTCCAGAACATTCGTACCGCTGGCAGCGATGGTCAGGCCTAGCACAGGGGCGCTGGCGACCGTTTGAGCAATCCCGACGTAAGCATTTTCAGTAACGATGCTGAACGTGGTGGCCAGGGCCCCCGTGCCTTGGCTCGCCAGGTCGATGAACGGGCTATCGCCCGCCGAGCCGACGTTTTTCAAGTTCAAGGACAGGGCTGTTGCGGTGGAGCCCGAGAACATCGTATAGGACGTCTGGTTGACCACCGACAATGCCGCATTGCCCACCCCGTAAACACGCGTTTGGGTCGGGCTGTCGACCACACCGACCTCGGTCACCCCCGTCGCCGAACTCAGGTTCAAGACAGAACTGGGATCGTTGGACCTAACGGTGACGACCTCAATATTTCGCACCGTCGGTGTCACGTTGACGCCGGGCGCCAATATGACGTTCAAGGTGTCGCTGCCAGCGCCGCCATCAAGGACGTCGCTGGCTTGCAAGGTGCCGGCAGCGCTGTTGAAGATGTCGTTGGCGTTACCGCCCGCGAACGTGTCTGCACCTGTCGTCAGCGTGAAGATTTGCGGTTGCGGTTGCGGGCTGTCCGGCGTGCTGGGCGTCGTGGGCGTGAAAATATTGGCCAGCGCTGCTTTGGCAAGGGTCAGGTCGTCGCTTTTGGTGACGGTGGCAAAGGCCAGGCCGACCTCGACTTTCTTCGCGAAGTTGCTGCGATCTGCAATGGTTTGGGCGTATTGCGCGTCGCTCAAGTCAGACGGCCTGATGGTCAGCGGGGTGCTGACAATGCCGATGATCTGCGAGATCAATGCGGCTTTGGCAGCAGCCGAACCCGCTGCACCTGAGGCGTCCAGGAAGCTGGTCCAGAACGCCAATCCACCTGCATCGACCGTGCGGCCGAATACGCTTTGATAAAAGGTGGATATGAATTGCGCAGAGGTCTGCGTCATCGGGTGGAGGGTCGTTGTTTCCGGGCTGCTCACCAAGCTTTGGGTGATGACCGGAAGTGATACACCGTCAGCCAGGGCCTGAGCCCAGAACGTCAGCCCGGACGCGTCCGGAGCACGATTGAGCAGACCGACATACAGCTTGGTGATTGCTGTTTGTTCCGACTGGGTGATCATTGCCATCTTTTATTGAGACCGTATTTGATTTTTGAAAATTCCTGCACTGCTTTTGCAATGCAGTAAAGATCGTTATGAATGAGAATGAATGTGATCATCGGAGCGTACAGCTTGATTGCGCGCCAGCCGGATTGCAGCGTACGGAAATAGTGAGCATGTGTGCCGCTGAAAACGAGAGCCAGCAGTCGACGTCTGTCGACGATTGCGTGCTCAGTCAATCCCATAGGCCGCCGGCACCGCTTCATCCAGATACCACAGCCAGAACGCCCGGCGTCGCTCGGATGACGCGGGCCGATCGTTCATGCCGCCCGCTGCCGCGCAGGCTGCCAGGTAGCAGGGAAGGTAACTTTCAGGATCGAGGTCTTCGTCGTCGTCCGCCTGCGGCATGGCATCGACGTGATTGAGCGTCAAAGCCTCGATGACCGTGTTGGCGGCGGCATGCCCCACATACATGGGTAACGGGTCGCTGCCGTATTCGCGGTTATCCACGACGTCCGTGTAGAAACGGTCTCGCTGTTGTGCCGCATCGTTGGCGTCCACGCTCCCCGCCACCACTGCATCCGCCAATGACAGCATGGCTTCGATCTCATCGGGATCGAAGCGCGCAGCCCAGATCGGCATCACCCGACGTACGCACAGCGCATCGATTTTTACACGCGCGGCCTGGGCAATATGCTCGTCCAATCCCGCCGCCAGTGCGTGCCATACCCGCTTCCTGCTTTTCAAGGACAGTATGCCGGCCACATCGGTGGCAACTTCGCTGCGCGCGTCGGCGATGGCAATTGCTACATCAAGCATGCTTGTTCCTCGCGTAGTCAACCGCTTGCGCAATGGCCTCCTGAACACTGTCCAGTTCCCCTTCCAGATTCAGCACATGTGGGCTCAGTCGCAGCACCGACTCATCGTGGCCGAAAGCCAGCGGCGCGTAAACCGCTCCTACCGCCGCGATGTTGATATGGCGTTGCCACAGTCGGTGCACGACAGATTGATGGTCGACGCCAGTCATGCGCAGGCACACCAGACCCGAACCGCCAGCGTCTGTAAGGGTGACGCCGTCGATCTGCAACATTCGCGCGCGCAGTCCGTTCGCCATCGCGAGTATCTGGGTGCTGACCTTGCCGACATTGGATGCCAGCAGCGTGGCCACCGCCGCGCCCAGGCCGAGCCGCAGTGCTGGTGCATAGTCGTAGGCCTGAAAGCGACTGGCGCCTGCTTTCGCGGACAAGGTGAAAGCGGTTTCATCCAGCATGTCGAGTCGGGTGCCGTGGACGTCCAGCATGGCAGGCAGCCCGATGTGGGCCGCTTCCGATTTGGATGTCGAGGTTTGCTCGAACAGCGACAGTGCGCGCGCCGACAAGGCCAGCACACTGATCCCCCGCGGACCGCGCAACCACTTGCGGGCAGGGAACACCAAGACATCGGCACCCAGCATCTGCATGTCCACCACCGACTGGCCGATGGCTTGACTGGCGTCGACGAACAACCAGCCGCCGGCATCTCGCACGCCGGATGCCACGCCATCCAGCCGATTTGGTTCACCGCAGAAGCTGCTTTGCAGCGGCAGGGACACCACCGGTATCCGGCTTCGGTCCCGCTGATCCAATGCCGTTGCCACGACCCGTGCCCAATCCCCATCGGCCGGATGCGGCAGGATCGTCATGCGCGCCCGGGCAAGGTTTGCCACCGTCATCAGATTGGCCGCCCATTCCTGTCGGCTGACGAACACCTCCAGCAATTGCCCGGGTGCGACTGCCGACAAAGCCTGCGCCCAGCCGCGCGCGGCGGAATCGACAAACGCGATGTGATCCGGCTGTGCGCCAATCAGGCGGGCGACCAAGACAGGCACGTGGGCCAGCGCATCGCCCATGCGATCGACGGCGCGATGCATGCCAAGTGAGGCTTCGAGATCGAGAAAGTCACGCTGCGCGTCGAACACCGCTTGGTCTGGCAGGCTGGTGGATGCGTGATTGAGATGGACGAACGCATGGGCCGCCGGCGTATTTGCGCGAAGAGACTGCCAGGAGAAGGGCGGGGCGGCGTGCATCGGCAAACTCATCTCGGTTCGGAAGCCGCAAACCGACGCACAGCTTGCGCCGTTGACCTGGAGAAGCAGCACAGCGGCTGGTCTCCGTCAGCTTGTTAAGAGCCAGCTACTGCAAAAGCCGGACACGATGAATTGCATGGCGAGCGCGACACCTGACGGCATCGCGCCAACATCGCTCAGTTCAACATCGCCGACAGCTTCTTGCGCGTCTGCGACACCAGTTCCGGCTGCGCCGATGCCTGGCTGAAGACCGCAATCAGCGTCTTGCGGCCGATGTCGTCTTCAAAGGTCCGATCGCGACGAACGATCTCCAGCAACTCTTCCATCGCCCCAGCCCACGCACGGCGTGCAATCCGCAAGTTCGCCAATTCCAGGCGAGCCTGCAGATTCGCCGGGTCTTGCTCGATGCGGGCGATCAGCGCGTCTTCTTCCGGCAGTTCGAGCGCCTTGGCACGCGCCGCCAGAATCGTTGCCAGTGCCGCATGGCGCGGATCGACCCGGCCTACCGGCGTGATGCGGTCGAAATGCGCTTGGGCGTCTTCGCCGCGGTCGGTCTCGATCAGCACTTCGACGTAATCGAAGCGGGCATCGTCGAACTTCGGGTCCAGCACCAGCGCGGCCTTCAGGTGTTTCTCGGCGGCTTCCAGGTCACCTGCCTGACGCGCCTGCAGCGCGGCGTTGTACGCCTCTTCGATCGGGCTGGGCAGCTGGCGTTCGATGAATTCGCGGGCTTGCGCGTCGCTGACGGCACCGCCCAGCGAATCCACCGGCTGGGCGTTCACGAAGGCGATCACGAAGGGCAGGCTGCGCAGCTGGAAGTGCTGGACCAGTTCCGGGTTGTTGTCGGCGTCGACACGGGTCAGCTTGAAGCGGCCCTTGTGTTCCTGTTCCAGCCTGGCGAAGCTCTGGGCAAGTTGCTGGCAGGCGGCCGAGCGGGCCGACCAGAACTGGACGATGACCGGCAAATCGCGCGAGGCGAGCAGAACTTCGCGTTCGAAATTGGCGAGGGTAACGTCCATGTAGCGGAATCCTTTGGGTTGCGTTGTAGCGTGGGCTGTACCAAGCGTGGCCAAAAAACGCAGCCAGACAGGGACAGCCAAACTTCAGGGGTGGGGGCGTTGCGCCCCGTTTCAAGCAATTGTCGTACAGGCTGACCGCCTTGTGTGGCGCCTTGTTCACGGGTGAACCCGGCAAGGCAGGTAAAATGCCCGGCTTTCCAGTGGTCTGTCCTGCGCATGCGGGCCTGGCCCTGGCCGACACGACGCTCTTGGCGGCCAAGCGATCCGTCCCGCCCACGCGGGGCCAGCGCCGCCGATCCGAGACGACGGGGACCGTTTCCCGCTTCGCTTTCGCCTCCATTCCTGACCGAGCCTGCCTGTCATGACCCGTATCAACCCGTCCGACGCTTCTTCCACCCCCGCTTCCACTCCCGCGCCGCTCGTCGGCATCGTCATGGGATCTTCCAGCGACTGGGAGGTGATGCGGCACGCGGTCGACATCCTGACCGAGTTCGGTGTGTCCTTCGAAGCGCAAGTGGTGTCCGCCCACCGCATGCCGATCGACATGGTCGAGTACGGCGGCGCTGCCGCCGGCCGTGGCCTGCGCGCGATCATCGCTGGCGCCGGTGGCGCTGCCCACTTGCCGGGCATGCTGGCGGCGCTGACGCGCCTGCCGGTGTTCGGCGTGCCGGTGCCGTCGAAGTATCTGCGTGGCGAAGATTCGCTGTTGTCCATCGTGCAAATGCCCAAGGGCGTGCCGGTGGCCACCTTCGCCATCGGTGAAGCCGGCGCGGCCAATGCGGCGCTGCACGTCATCGCCAACCTGGCGGTGACCGATTCGGCGCTGGCTGACAAGCTGGACGCCTTCCGCGCGCGCCAGACGGAAGCGGCCCGTGCCATGGTCTTGCCGGTGAACGCACCGGGAGCCCAGGCATGAGCGCCGACCGTACCGCACTGACCCCGCTGCCGCCCGGCTCCTGGCTGGGCATGATGGGCGGTGGCCAGCTTGGCCGCATGTTCACGGTGGCGGCGCAGACGCTGGGCTACCGCGTAGCGGTGCTGGACCCGGCCGAACGCTGCCCGGCCGGCGACACCGCCGACCTGCACATCCAGGCTGCCTACGACGATCCGGCGGGCCTGGACCGCCTGGCCGAGCGTTGCGCCGCGATCACCACCGAATTCGAGAACGTGCCGGCCGACAGCCTGCGCCGCCTGGCGCGCGATCGTCGCGTGAGCCCCGTGGCCGATGCCGTGGCAATCGCGCAGGACCGCATCGTCGAGAAGCGTTTCATCTCGTCGCTGGGCGTCCCCGTGGCGCCGCACGTGGCCGTGCTGACCGAAGACGACCTGGCCAGCGCACCGGACGAGCTGTTCCCCGGCATTTTGAAAGCCGCTCGCCTGGGTTACGACGGCAAGGGTCAGGCGCGCGTGTCTTCGCGTGACGAAGCGCGTGCGGCTTTCCATGCCTTTGGCAACGTGGCCTGCGTGCTGGAAGCGCGCCTGCCGCTGGCGTTTGAAGTCTCTGTCGTCGTGGCGCGTGGCGCGGACGGCCAGTCGGTGGCTTACCCGCTGGCCGAGAACGTGCACCGCGAGGGCATCCTGGCGATTTCCACCGTGCCGTCGCGCCAGGCCAGCGACGAGCTGGCCGAGCGCGCCACGGCGGCCGCCATCGGCGTGGCCGACGGCCTGCAGTACGTGGGCGTGATGTGCGTGGAGTTCTTCGTGCTGGAAGGCGACCGTCTGGTCGTCAATGAAATCGCGCCGCGTCCGCACAACAGTGGCCACTACAGCATCAACGCCTGCGTCACCAGCCAGTTCGAGCAGCAGGTTCGTGCGCTGGCCGGCCTGCCGCTGGGCGACACGGCGCTGCTGGCGCCTGCGGTCATGTTGAACATTCTTGGCGACATCTGGTTCGACGAGAACGATCGCAGCCGCGAACCCGACTGGTCGGCCGTGCTGTCCGTGCCCTCGGCCAGCCTGCACCTGTACGGCAAGGAATCTGCGCGCCGCGCCCGCAAGATGGGTCACGTGACCTGTGTGGCGGCTGGTGAGCTCAGCGTCGATGCGGATGCGGCCAAGGTCGCCCACGCCTTGGGCATCGCCTTCCCATGAGCGCAGCAGCTTGCCCCTGGCGCCTGAAGCGGGTCTGGGCGCACGTGCCTCCGATGCGCTGGATGCTGGCGGTGGAATTGGCGCGCCTGACGCCGGCTGCGCGTACCGCACCAGCGCCGCGCCCGAAGCAGTCGCTGCAGGTCGTGCGCCTGGCGCGTCCGGCGAACGACACGCGGGCTGCACAATGAGCCGCATTTTCCCGCCTACGCCCGAGGCCATTGCGCAGGCAGTCTCGGTGCTGCGCGCGGGTGGCCTGGTGGGCTTCCCGTCAGAGACTGTCTACGGTCTGGGCGGCGACGCCAGCCAAGCCGATGCGGTGGCCCGCATCTTTGCGGCCAAGGGCAGGCCCAACGACCACCCGGTGATCGTACACGTGGCGCCGGGTGCAGACCTGTCGCGCTGGGCGCGAAACGTACCGCCGCTGGCGCAAGTCCTGATCGACCGCTTCTGGCCCGGCCCGCTCACCTTGGTGATGGCGCGCGCAGATGGCGTGCTGGATGCCGTCACCGGCGGACAGAACACGGTTGCCGTGCGCTGCCCCTCGCACCCGGTTGCGCAGGCCCTGTTGGTGGCCTTCGAGGGCGGCTTGGCCGGTCCGTCGGCCAACCGCTTCGGCCATGTCAGCCCGACCACCGCGCAACACGTGGACGGCGAGTTCGGCAGCGAATTGACGATGATCCTGGACGGCGGTCCTTGCCAGGTCGGCATCGAATCGACCATCGTCGACGTGACGCGTGAGGAACCGGTGCTGCTGCGCCCGGGGCATATCAGCGCGGAAGCACTGAGCCAGGCACTGGGACGGCCGGTGCTGAGTCGGGCGCAGGCCGAGGCAAGGATGTCGGCGGAGGAAAAGACACAGGCCACGCTGCCGCGCGTCTCGGGTGCATTGGCCGCTCACTACGCGCCACGCACGCCGCTGGCACTGGTGGCGGCTGAGCGACTGAACGATGTGGTGGCGGAAGAAACCGCTGCTGGGCGTCGTCTTGGCATCTGGTCGGTCGCGCCGCTTGCACCTTCTGGTGGCACCTGGCTGCCCGCGCCGACCGAGCCCGAGGCCTATGCACACGAGCTGTACGCAGTCCTGCGTCGTCTGGACCAGCTGGCGCTCGATCGCCTGTTGATCGAAACGCCGCCAGACACGCCCGCCTGGGCGGGTATTCATGATCGGCTGGGCAGGGCAGCGGTGGGGTCGGGTTCGTAAGCACCGGGCACGTTCTTGTCGGATATGATTCTCTCGACCTCTGGAGAATTACGATGGATGCTCGCGTTCTCGAAGCCGATCTCATCGCCCGCTGTCGTGCCGTGGTTGCTGGCACTGCCGACGCCCGTGATGCCCGCGACGCCAACACCTTCCTCCTGGCGTCGATGGTCCTCCACTCGCGCCTGCCTCAAGCATCGCATCGCCTGAAAGAAACCAGCGACGCTTATTTTTCGATGCATCCGTCCGAACGGGTGGCAGTGCAGGAAGCGCTGAACAGGGGCTGGGTAGAGAGTTTGCCGCGCTTGCGCGACATGCTCACTGTCCATCTGACGCATGCCGTCGGCTGACATGAACCGATCGGTACTCCTTCACACCGACACTGCGCTTGCTCAGGGATTGCGGGAGTTGTTTCAGCAACTGGAAGACAAGCTCCAGCTTAGTCGACCGATCAAGGTTTATCTTGCGGGCGGAATGGCCGTCCATCTGTACACGGCCAACCGAGTCACCACAGACGTCGACGCCGAGTTCGCCGCACGCATCGTGCTTCCACGCGACGTTTTTGTGCCTATCGTTCTGGAAGACGGCACGGAACAGATCGTCTTCCTCGACACCAATTACAACCCCACCTTGGGAATGCTGAGCGAGGATTATCTGGATCGGGTCATACCCGTCGACCTCGGTGTCGAGAACCTGCAGATATATCTGCTTTCTCCGGTGGATCTGGCGGTCAGCAAACTCGCTCGTTATGCAGAGAATGACCGCAACGATATTGCGGCGCTCGTCGATGAAGGTCTGGTGACCTCAGCTGAACTGCAAGCTGTGGCAGAAGAAGCCGCCAGCTACTACATCGGCGCGGTGAACATGCTCAAGTTCAACATTCGAGATGCGGTGGCGCTGGCGCGTGCGGTCGAGCTGGAAAATGCGCTTTCCTCGGAGGATGTCCCTCCGAATACGCCCGCTGAAATGGCCCAGCGCATTGCCGCGTTGCCGTCGCTGAAACACCTCGATGGCGCTGCCCGGGCTTTCGGCGAGCATGCTGCGCGCGCGCTTATTGACGCCGGCAATGCGGTCGATTGGCAGGCCGTCGAGCGGGCGTCCATTTCCGAAAGCATCGAGAGGCATGGGCTGGACGCGGAAGACGTTGCGGACGCCTTGTGCCTTCACAGTCCCGCCGCACTGACTCGAGATCGGCGTATCTGGATTCGAGCTTGGGCACAAATGTGTGCGAATCCCGTGGCGCCAGCGCGTTGATCGTCTTTCAGCCCGGCCGCGCCACGCACATCCCGATGTGCGCCTCGATCTCGTCCAGCACCGTGTCCGCGGCCTCGCGCCATGGCACATGACCCACGCCAGGCAACTCGACGCGCCCCACCGGCGGTTTTGTGTCGCCTGACGCGATGCCGGCGGTGATCCAGTCCAGTTGTTCCAGCGTCCCGTATTGGTCGTCTCCGCCCTGGATCAACAGCGTCGGCGCCGAAATCCCCGACATCGGCGCCTCGATGTTCCAGTCGCGAAATTCCGCGCTTGCCCAGGTCTGGCTCCAGCCATCAAAGGTCAGGGCGGCATCCCTATGGTATTTGCCCAGCGCCGTCACCAGCCGCTCGCGGTCGGCCTCGGCCGTGCGCACACCGGCCAGCGTGACTTCCTCGACCCGCACGTGGGGCGCCATCGCAGTCAGGCCGACGACAGGATTGCGCGCGGCGTACAGCAGCGCAATCGACGCGCCGTCGCTGTGGCCGACCAGATAAGGGCGATCGATGCCCAGGCTGCGCAGCAGCGCAGGCAGGCTGTTCCAGCCTTCGTTTTCCAGGTAATCCACGGGACGCGGCGCCTGGGTCAGCGGAGTCGACCGTCCCAGCCCATAGCGTGAATACACCAGCCCGGCGCAACCGCTGCGCGCACATAACCTGGCAGGAAAGTCGCGCCATTGCGCAATCGAGCCCAGTGCCTCGTGCAGGAACACCAGCGTCGGCAGGCCCGGGCGGCTGGCGGGAATCTGCAGGATATCCAGCTCGATACCGTCGACACGATGAAGCCGGGGCGCGACGTCCGGCGAAGCAGGGGGCAACACGGCTGCAGTCATGGGCAAGGAGACAGGGTAAAAAATCTTTCCATGGTAACGGTGCATTACCACTCGATGCCTCAGGATTTTCTACACTAGGGTTATGCCTAGCCTCTGCACTCCATCTTTCTTGCGCCGCGCTGTCGGCGGCTTGGCCCTGACCGCGCTGACCGCGTGCGCCACGTCTGCAGTGGTGCTCACGCCGGACACCATTTCAGCTCAGGGCCCGACTGTGCCGCAGGCCGTCGGCGCTACGCCGCAGGTGAATTTCGACCGCACGCCGGTGTCGCCGATTGCCGAGACCTTCCCCGTCAAGGTCGATCCCGAGCCCGGTACCGGCATCAACGACGGTACGACACCCACGGAAACGGCGGCTGCCGATCCGGGCGTCGGCCTGCGTGTGCCCTTCCATACCAATGCGGACTGGCTGCGCGGCCCAGTCTGGTCCGATGCCATGCTGCCCGCAGATTGGGAAGGCTATTCCACGTTGATCAGCCGGCGCCAGGTGCGCGCGGTCAGTTTCGATCCGAAGCCCAGCGGCGAACCGCAGCTGGTGGCCGCCAATCCGGACACGCTGCAAGTCCAGCGCAACGAGCGCAACTGGCGCTATAACGGCCTGCTGGACGGCCAGACGGTGTCGGTCGGGGCGCTCGATACCAATGCGCCGTCCTGGGGCAGTGGGGTGCAACTGGGCGGCTTGCAGATATCCAGCTGGCCGACCGGTTCGAACGCCGTGATGCCTGACGGCGAATTCGGTTTCTCGTCCACGGTGGGCGGTCTGGCATCGTCGACCAGCACCAGCAACAGCGGGTCCTATGCTACGTCTGCCGGGTCCAGCAGCCTGCGCTATGGCGTGACGTCGGACTTCACGCTGGAAAGCCAGGTGCAGAACGCGACAGCAATGAACCTGGTGGGCGTGGGCGGGCTTTACTCGCTGGGTCGCTTCGGTACGCTGTCGGCCGGCCATGCGCAAAGCCGCTACAGCCAGGACCAGGGCCATCGCATGTCGCTGGGCTACCGCTACAACGCACAGTCCTTCAGCCTGAATTTCCGCAACGACTTCAGCTCGCCCGGCTTTGCCGATCTGGCTGCGTACAACGACGGCACGACGGCCAATCAGCGCCTGAGCAATTCGGTACGCGCCGACGTGCCGGTCAGCGGCTTCGGCACCATCAGCGGCACCTTTGTGGGCTTGCGTGATGGCACGTCGACCAGCAATCGCGTGGGTCTGTTGCAGCAAGTGGCGATCAGCCGCAACGTCAGTCTTGGCCTGGGCGCCGACCGCGATATCAGCAGTGGCGACGTCAGCATGCACATGAACGTCACCATGCCGGTCGAATTGTTCGTTGGTGGCCTGCGTCTGCCGTTCACGCTGCTGCCTTGACGCCTGGATGGCGCACAGGCGCCATCCGGCAAGCCGTCTTCAAACCGGGTCGCCCGCCCCGGCCGGTGTTACCGCTGCGTGCCGCAATGCCGCCAACATGCCCGCCACCGCATTGCGATTCATGCTGTCGCTGCGCCAGTACATCGACACCGACCCGAATCCTGACAGCCTCACCGGCAATATCCGCATCGCCCCCAGCTGGGTGAAGCGCAGCGCCGCCCGGTGGGACGCCAGCCCGATCATGTCGCTGTGGTTCAGCAAGGTCAGATTCAAGGTCACCGAGTTCGATTCGATCGGGTCCCGTGGCAATGATTGGCCCGCAGCAAGCAGCGCATTTTCCAGCGCATTGCGAATCGGCGCGCCCTTGGGCCAGATCAGCCAGCGATAGGCCATCAGGTCGGGCCAGTCGGGGGCATCGAGCTTGAACAGCGGATGCTGGGGCCGTGCCACCAAATGAATTGGCTCCAGATACAGGGTCTCGGCCTGGATCTGCGCGTCGTGCAGTTCCGGCGCGGAACGGCCCACCACCACATCAAGCTCGCCGGCCGTCAACTGCGGCATCAAGACGTTCATGGTGCTCTCGGACAGGCGTACCTGGCTGTTCGGTTGTTGCTGCAGCAAATGCAGCACCGCCAGCGGCACGACATCCGAGGCCGACGCGCCGGAGGTGCCCACCACCACCAGCCCGCTGCCACCGTCCTTCAGGACCTGCATGTCATCGCGCGCGCTGTCCAGATGCGCGTCGATGCGGCGTGCGTGCGCGATCAGCGCGTCGCCATGCCGGGTCGGCTTCAGGCCGCGGGCGTGGCGCTCGAACAAGGGCAGGCCGATGTCCTCTTCCAGTTCCTTCAGCCACTTCGACAAGGCGGGCTGCGTGGTGTTCAGCGCCTGGGCGGACTGGCTCATGTTGCCCGTGCGCGCCAGACTCAACAGCATCTGTAGATTGCGGAGGCGCAAACGGTGGGTCCAGTCCATGGCTATGCGGAATTCCTAGGGTTAGCCCTGTGAGCCATATACAAATACATATGGATCAGAGGAAAAGGTGATTTTACGTGGCACTGCGGCGGGCAAATAATCCGATGCATGTTGCTGCGCCAGGACTTGATCTCGTGAACCCGGCAGCCAGTGCCACCAGCCATAACCAAAAGAATATAGGAGATCCCGATGGATTCGATCGCCCCGGCCTCTGCCTCCGCCGCTTTGCCGACTGCCACGCAAGCCGATCGACACGTCGATCCCCAGACCGCCGTGCAAGCCCGGCGTCAGGCCTACTACGCCCGCATCGAGCAGCAGCGCCTGACGCCCTTGTGGGAATCCCTGCACGCGCTGGTGCCGCCGCAGCCGCGTCCCAAAGCGGTGGCTGCGATCTGGAAATACGAGCACGTGCGTCCGCTGGTGATGGAAGCCGGCCAGGTGATCAGTGCCGAAGAAGCAGTGCGGCGAGTGCTGATTCTGGAGAATCCCGGCCTGAAGGGACTGTCCAGCATCACCTCCACGCTGTATGCCGGCCTGCAGCTGATCCTGCCCGGTGAAGTGGCGCCCAGCCATCGCCATGCGCAGTCGGCATTGCGTTTCATCGTCGAGGGCAAGGGTGCCTACACCGCCGTCAACGGCGAGCGCACCACCATGCATCCGGGCGACTTCATCATCACGCCGTCCTGGACCTGGCATGACCACGGCAATCCGTCGGCAGCAGACGGCGGGGAGCCGGTCGTGTGGCTCGACGGCCTGGACATCCCCCTGCTGGCGCACCTGGATGCAGGCTTTGCCGAAAACTACCCGGAAGCCGTCCAGCCCGTCACCCGCCCCGAGGGCAACAGCTTTGCGCGCTTCGGCCACAACATGGGGCCCGTGCGCCAACGCGTGACCGACCCGACTTCGCCCATCTTCAGCTACCCCTATGCGCGCAGCCGCGAGGCGCTGGACCAGCTTTACCGGCAAGGTGAACTCGATGCCTGGGATGGCGTGAAGCTGCGCTACGTGAACCCGGCCACCGGCGGCTGGCCGATGCCCACCATGGCCACCTTCATGCAGTTCCTGCCCGCTGGTTTTGAAGGCCGTACCTACCGCAGCACCGACGCCACGATCTTCAGCGTGGTCGAGGGCCGGGGGACCGTGCGCATTGGTGACAGCACCTTCCAGTTCGGACCGCGCGACACCTTTGTGGTGCCGTCATGGCAGCCGGTGCAACTGGCTGCGACTGGCGATGCCGTGTTGTTCAGCTACTCCGACCGCCCGGTTCAGGACGCTCTGAACCTGCTGCGCGAAGTGCGCGAATAAGCGCCTTCCCGCTTTCTTTCCGCTATCAGGACTGCCATCCCCGCACGTTGGGGGAGGGTGGACCCTTGCCCAATTTTTTCGACCAGGAAACCCGTATGTCTTTCATCTTTACGCCTCCCGCACCGGTTGCGGTCCCCGTTGTCGGCAGCGATGCGCAGTTCGCGGTGCGTCGTGTGTATTGCGTGGGTCGCAACTACGCCGCCCACGCGCGCGAAATGGGTTTCGACCCGGACCGCGAGCCGCCGTTCTTCTTCTGCAAACCGGCCGATGCGGTGATCCCCGTGGCCTATGGGCAGACGCTGGAGCTGGCCTACCCATCGCGCACTCAGAACTATCACTACGAAGCCGAGCTGGTGGTGGCCATCGGCCTGGCGGGTGAGAACATCCCGCTCGATCGCGCGCTGGAACACGTCTGGGGTTACGCCGTCGGCCTGGACATGACGCGCCGCGACCTGCAGATGAAGATGCGCGAAATGGGCCGTCCGTGGGAAATCGGCAAGGCCTTCGATGCCTCGGCGCCCATCGGCCCGCTGCACCCGGCCAGCGACGTTGGTACGTTCGATCACGGAGCCATCTGGCTGACGGTCAATGGCACGGACAAGCAGCGCAGCGACGTCACGCATCTGATCTGGTCGGTGGCGGAAACCATCGCCGATCTGTCCACCTACTTCCGCCTGGAGCCGGGCGACCTGATCTACACCGGTACGCCCGAAGGCGTGGGTGCCGTCAAACCGGGCGACCTGATGACGGTGGGCGTCGAGCGCCTGGGCGAGCTTCAGGTTCGTGTGGTCTGAGGGCGGGCAACACATGCAGCTCTACAGTTTTTTCAACAGCTCGACCTCGTATCGGGTGCGCATCGCACTGGCCTTGAAAGGGCTGGATGCGGACTATCACGGCATCAACATCCGAACCGGAGAACACCGCGCGCCGGACTACGTTGCCTTGAATCCCTCGGCCGTGGTGCCGACGCTGGTCGATGGTGAACTGACGCTGGGCCAGTCGATGGCCATCATCGATTACCTGGACCGTACCTATCCGCAGGCTCGGCTGATTCCTGAAGCGCCCATTGCACGTGCACGGGTGCTCGAACTATCCAACCTGATCGCCTGCGACATCCATCCGGTCAACAACCTGCGCATGCTGAAGTATCTGCAGGCAAGCCTGGGTGTCAGCGCCGAACAGAAGGACGCGTGGTATCGGCACTGGGTGCGCGAGGGCTTCGAGGCCGTCGAACGCCTGCTGGCTGCGCATGGCAGCGCGCACGGCACGTGGTGCTTCGGCGATACCCCCACGCTGGCCGACGTATGCCTGGTGCCGCAAATCGCCAACGCCTTGCGCGCGGGCTGCGATCTGCAGCCCTACCGTCGGTCGATGGCGATCTACGAACACGCCAACCAGCATCCGGCGTTCATCGCAGCACAACCGCAACAGCAGCCGGATCACTCAGCTTGACCGCAGCGGCGTGCAGCGCGCGCCACTGATCTTCGATACCCGTTTGTTCCCACACCCATCAATGTGTCATCCCCGCCAGAGAGCGGGGTGACCGGCGATCTGCACGTCAACACACCAACACCACGAGAGAGGGGTGAGACACCATGTCAACGCTGGAATTCGACAAGTCCGCGACCATCATGGATCGCGGGGCCTTCGGGCCGATGCAGATCATGGTCACCGCGCTGTGCGCAATCATTGCGATGCTCGACGGTTTCGATACGCAATCGATTGCCTACGTCGCGCCCCGCATCGCCGAGGACTGGGGCCTGGAGCGCAGCGCCTTCGGGCCGATTTTCGCGGTGGGCCTGCTGGGCCTGACGGCCGGCGCATTCATTCTCAGCCCGGCTGCGGACAAATACGGTCGCAAGAAAATCATCGTGCTGTCCACGCTGATCTTCGGCGTCTTTGCCTTGCTCACCGCCTGGTCCACCAACATGACGGAACTGATGATCTATCGCTTCCTGACCGGCGTGGGCCTGGGGGCGGCGATGCCCAACATCATTGCGCTGACCAGCGAATATGCGCCGCAACGGTTGCGTGCGACGCTGGTGACCGTGATGTTCTGCGGCTTCCCGCTGGGATCGACCATCGGCGGGTTGATCTCGTCGTGGCTGATTGCGCACTACGACTGGCATTCGGTGTTTGTGCTGGGCGGTGTCTTGCCGCTGTTGATGGTGCCGGTGCTGATGATATTGCTGCCCGAATCACTGCGATTCATGGTGGCCAATGGCGCAAGCGCCAAGCAGATCGAACCCATCGTGCGCAAGCTCGACCCGGCCGCCGATCCGGCAGATTTCATGCGCACCTTGCGTGACGAACAACCGACGGCGAAGACCGGTTTCTCGGTGTTCGAACTGTTTCGCGGCGGACGCGCGCCAACCACGCTCTTGCTGTGGATGGCGTTTTTCATGAACCTGCTGGTGATGTACTTCCTGGTGAACTGGTTGCCCACCTTGCTGCGCAGCGCAGGCTTGCCGCTGGAAAAGGCCATCCTGTCGACCGCCACGCTGAACCTGGGTGGTGTGGTCGGTGCCATCGTGCTGGGCCGGCTGATCGACAAGCGCAGTCCATACATGGTGCTGGGGCTGGCCTACACGGCGTCTGCGGGCTTCATTGCGATGCTGGCGATGGGCGGCACCAATCTGCAGATCTTGCTGGTGGGCGCGGCCTTGTCGGGCTTTGGCGTGGTGGGTGCGCAGATCGGCTGCAATGCACTGGCGGCCTCGGTCTATCCCACGGCGATCCGCGCCACCGGGGTGGGCTGGGCGCTGGGTGTCGGTCGTATCGGGGCCATTGTCGGACCGCTGGCGGGCGGCGTCTTCCTGGCCGCAGCCTGGACACCGCAGTCGATCATTCTGACCTCGGTTGCTCCTGCGTTGCTCGCGGCAGTGGCCGTGTTCGCACTGGGCAAGGTGCGTCGGGGCGACTGAGCACCATGTCGAGCCCGCCTGCGCGCTGGCCATGCCTTCCTTGAGGGGATGGCATGGCGATATCCACCGCCGCAGGCTCAGTGCAGGAACAGTTCCACCAGCACCCCGCGCAGCCATTGGTTGGCGGGGTCGCGGTGGTACTTGGTGTGCCAGAACAGATTGATGGCGACTTCGGGCAGCTTGATCGGGTGCTCGACGTAGCTCAGTCCGAAGGGGGCCAGCAGGCATTCTGCTGCGCGCACGGGCACCGTGGCGATCATGTCCGAGCTTTGCAGGATGTGCCCGATGCCCACGAAGTGCGGCACGGTCAGGCGCACCTTGCGCTTGACGCCACGCTTGACCAGCAGCTCGTCCACCTTGCCGTGTCCGGTGCCTGCCGACACCACCACCACGTGCTCGGCATCCGAAAATTCCTCTGGCGTGATGCTGCCCTTGTCCAGCGCATGGCCTGTGCGGAACAGACAGGTATAGCGCTGGCGAAACAGCCGCCGCTGAAAAAAGCCGGCCTTCAACTGCGGCAACAAACCGATCGCAAAGTCGAGTTTGCCCGCCTCCATCTCGTCCTTCAGATTCACCGCCGTATTGCGCACGGTGCTGATGCGCACGCCTGGCGCGACCCGCGCAAGGTGGGTCATCAACACCGGCAGGAAATGCATCTCGCCGATGTCCGTCATGCCGATGCGGAACTCGCGCGGGCTGCTGGCCGGGTCGAACACCATGCGGTGATTCAGCGCGCCATGAATCATCGCCAGCGCGTAAGTCACCGATTCCGCCAGCTGCTCGGCATAGGGCGTGGGCTCCATGCCGCTGGGCGTGCGCAGGAACAACTCGTCGCCCAGCAGCGTGCGCAGCCGCGCCAGCGCATTGCTGATCGCAGGCTGCGTCAGCCCCAGGTTGTCCGCCACTTTCGACACCCGGCGTTCCACCAGCAATTGCTTGAACACCACCAGCAGATTCAGATCGACGTCTTCCAGTTCCATGCGGACTCCAACATTCATCAAATCTATACGGCGTATTCACCCCATTCTATTGGTTGATGAGCCCGGATTGGTCAAGATGATGCACAGACAAGAACAACGCACAAAACAAAGAGACACCACGCCCATGGAAGTCCTCATCCAACCGCTGGGCCGGACGCTGCAGGTACAGCCCGGCGCGAACCTGCTCGATGTATTGCGCGAGCATCAGATTCCCATTTCCTACAGCTGCATGTCGGGCCGCTGCGGCACCTGTCGATGCACCTTGATCGAAGGCGAGGTGCTGGATGGCGGCCCGGAGACGCAGCGGCCGTTCGATGGTCAGGCGCAATCGGTGCACGCCTGTCAGACCGTGCTGACGCAGTCCTGCACCATCGAGGTCCCCGAGCCCGACGAAGTGGTGGTGCACCCCGCACGCATCATCAAGACCACCGTGTCCGACATCACGGATCTGACGCACGACATCAAGCGCCTGCGTCTGCGCCCGGCCAAGCCCCTGTCGTTTTCGCCTGGCCAATACGCCAGCCTGCAATTTGCGCCCGACCTGATCCGCCCGTATTCGATGGCGGGGCTGCCTGCCGACGACGAACTGGAGTTCCATGTGCGCCTGGTGCCGAATGGTCGCGTAAGCGGCCATATCGCGACTGTGCTGCGCCAGGGCGATGCCGTCCGGGTCAGCGGTCCGCTGGGCTCGGCCTACCTGCGCCGCAAGCACGAAGGTCCGATGCTGTGCGTGGCGGGCGGCACCGGCCTGGCGCCCATGCTGTCGATCCTGCGCGGCGCGATCGACGCCGGCATGGACAACCCCATGCACCTGTACCTGGGCGTGCGCGCCGCCCGTGATGTCTACGGCCTGGATGCGCTGCACGCGCTGCAGGCACGTCACCCAGGCCTGCACGTCCATGTGGTGGTCTCTTCAGGCGACACGCTGGCCACGCAGCGCCGCGGCCTGGTCACCGAGGCCATCGCGCAGGACTGGCCCAGCTTCGATGGCTGGCGCGCCTACCTGTGCGGCTCGCCGCCGATGGTCGAGGCCACCTCGCTGTTGATCCGGCAGCGCGGCCTGCCCGCCGAGCGCATTTACGCCGACGCGTTCTACGCCAGTCCCACCTGACGATCTTCGCCACGGACACGTCGCAGTGCGCATGCGACGTGTCGACTCAGCACGACGCCCGCGCCTGACGGCGGGGCATTCCGCACCCACGCCACCACGCGATACAGGAACATAACCATGACAGATCCCTGCGCAGTCTTCCCCGACAGCCCCGTCTGGGAAAGCGACGGCACCAGCCGTGTGCCCTTTGCCGCCTACACCAGCGAAGACCTGTACAAGAAAGAGCTGGAACGGTTTTTCTACGACAAGCACTGGTGTTATGTCGGCCTGGAAGCCGAGATTCCGAACCCGGGCGACTTCAAGCGCACGGTGGTCGGCGCGCGTTCGGTGATCATGTCGCGCGACACTGAGGGCGGCATCAACGTGATCGAGAACGTCTGTGCCCACCGGGGCATGCGTTTCTGTCGCGAGCGCCACGGCAATCGCAAGGAATTCGTGTGCCCGTACCACCAGTGGAACTACACCTTGAAGGGCGACTTGCAGGGCGTGCCGTTTCGTCGTGGCGTCAAGCAGGACGGCAAGGTCAATGGCGGCATGCCGGCCGACTTCAAGCCGGAAGAACACAGCCTGACCAAGCTGAAAGTCGCCACCCGCGGCGGCGTGGTATTCGCGTCCTTCGACCATGAGGTCGAGTCGCTGGAAGACTTCATGGGGCCGGCCATCCTGGGTTATTTCGACCGCATGTTCAATGGCCGCAAGCTGAAGATCCTGGGCTACAACCGCCAGCGCATTCCGGGCAACTGGAAGCTGATGCAAGAGAACATCAAGGACCCGTACCACCCCGGCCTGCTGCACACCTGGTTCGTGACCTTCGGCCTATGGCGTGCCGACAACAAGTCCGAACTGAAGATGGATGCGCACCACCGCCACGCGGCGATGATCTCCACGCGCGGCGCGGTCAAGAAAGAGTCCGAGGTCTCGCAGGTATCCAGCTACAAGTCCGGCATGCAGCTGGAAGACCCGCGCTTCCTGGACATCGTGCCGGAAGACTGGTGGGGCGGGCCGACGGCGGTGATGACGACCCTTTTCCCCAGTGTGATCCTGCAGCAGCAGGTCAACAGCGTGTCCACGCGTCACATCCAGCCGGTCGGGCACGACGCCTTCGACTTCGTGTGGACCCACTTCGGTTTCGAGGATGACAGCGAGGAGATGACCCAGCGGCGCCTGCGCCAGGCCAATCTCTTCGGCCCCGCCGGTTTCGTGTCGGCCGACGATGGCGAGGTCATCGAGTTTTCGCAGCAAGGCTTCGAGCAAAAACCCTTCCATCGTGCGGTGGTGGAACTGGGCGGCCGCGAGGTGGGCGACACCGATCACATGGTGACCGAGACCCTGATTCGCGGCATGTACGAATACTGGCGCAAGGTCATGGAGGCATGAGCATGGACATCGATCTGAGCTGGCCGGACTACCTGGCCCTGCAGCAGCTGTATGCCGACTACGCGATTGCCGTCGACACCAACGACTGGGACCTGTGGCCCGAGTTCTTCACCGACGACTGCGTCTACCGCCTGCAGCCGCGCGAGAACCACGAGCGGGGCTTCCCGCTGGCGACCTTGTCCTTCGAAAGCAAGGGCATGTTGCGCGACCGGGTCTACGGCATTCGCGAGACCTTGTTCCACGACCCCTACTACCAACGCCACATCGTCGGCGTGCCGGTGGTGCGCAAGGTGGAGGATGGCCGCATCGAGGCCGAGGCCAACTACGCGGTGTTCCGCACCAAGCTGTCCGAGGCATCCACGGTGTTCAACGTCGGGCGCTACATCGATGTGGTGGTGCGCACGCCGGAGGGCCTGAAGTTCGCCTCGCGCCAATGCATCTACGACAGCGAGATGATCCCCAATTCCATCATCTACCCCATCTGAGGTGAAGACCATGAGCAATGAGATCAGCATGCAATGGATGGACGTGGCGGCCGTCGACGACGTGCCGCAGGACGATGTGATCGGCGTGGATGCAGCCGGTCGCGACGTGGCGCTGTACTCGGTCGATGGCGATATCTACGCCACCGACAACATCTGCAGCCATGGGCACGCACGTCTGTGCGACGGGTTCCTGGACGGCCATGAAATCGAGTGCCCCTTGCACCAGGGCAAGTTCGATGTGCGCGATGGCAGCCCGCAATGCGCGCCGCTGACCGAAGGCGTGCGCAGCTATCCGGTGAAGGTGGAAGGCGGGCGGATTTTCCTGAGTCTTGCCTGACGTGGGGCCCCCAAAGCAGTGAACGAAAACGGGCGCACACCCGAAGGTGTGCGCCCGTATCGGCAGGCTTGAAAGACCAGGCTTAGAAGAACGCCTGAATCCCGGTCTGCGCACGACCCAGAATCAGCGCGTGCACGTCATGCGTGCCTTCATAGGTGTTGACCACTTCCAGGTTCACCATGTGACGGATGATGCCGTACTCATCGCTGATGCCGTTGCCGCCCAGCATGTCGCGCGCAACGCGGGCGATGTCCAGTGACTTGCCGCAGGAATTGCGCTTGGTCATGGAGGTGATCTCCACCGACGCAATGCCCGCATCCTTCATGCGGCCCAGGCGCAGGCAGGCTTGAAGGCCCAGCGTGATCTCGGTCTGCATGTCGGCCAGCTTCTTCTGCACCAGCTGATTGGCAGCCAGCGGCTTGCCGAACTGCTTGCGGTCCAGCACGTACTGGCGCGCGGTATGCCAGCACGATTCTGCTGCACCGAGTGCGCCCCACGAGATGCCGTAGCGTGCCGAGTCCAGGCAGGTGAAGGGACCACGCAGGCCTTCCACATTGGGCAGCAGCTGGTCTTCCGAGACCATCACATCGTTCATCACGATCTGGCCGGTAACCGAGGTGCGCAAGCCCACCTTGCCGTGGATCGCGGGCGTCTCCAGCCCGGCCATGCCGCGTTCCAGCACGAAGCCCTTGATCTTGCCGTTGTGCGGGCCGCCATTGCACACCGCCCAGACCACGAACACGTCGGCGATCGGCGAATTGGTGATCCAGGTCTTGGTGCCGGTCAGGCGGTAGCCGCTGTCGGTGACGTGGGCGCGCGCTTCCATCGAGCCGGGGTCGGAGCCGTGGTTGGGTTCGGTCAGGCCGAAGCAGCCGATCGACTCACCGGACGCCAGGGCCGGCAGATACTTCTTGCGCTGGGCCTCGGTGCCGAACTTGTAGATGGGCAGCATCACCAGCGAGGACTGCACGCTCATCATCGAGCGATAGCCGGAGTCCACGCGTTCGACTTCGCGCGCGATCAGGCCGTAGCAGACGTTGTTCAGGCCCGCGCCGCCGTATTCCTCGGGGATGGTCGCGCCCAGCAAGCCGAGTCCACCCATCTCGCGGAAGATCTCGACGTCGGTACGTTCTTCGCGGAACGAGGACAGCACGCGGGGCGCCAATTGCTCGCTGCAATAGGCAGCGGCGGCGTCGCGCACCATCCGTTCGTCGTCTTCCAGCTGCTGGTCGAGCAGCATCGGGTCATCCCAGTGGAAGGCGGCGCGAGTCGGGGACGTCATAAGTCGTTTTCCTGTGTGCTGAATTACGGTGATGACCGGCGCATTCATAACGCCTTGGCCTAAGCAAATAAACAATCGACCTTAGTACTTTTTCGTCTGTGAAAACCGCAAATCGTTCGTTCGTGCGGCTTGGGCTCATCGCTATATTACAAACAGCCATCCCGACGGGTCGAATCCGGCCTGTCGTTGTTGCCCGGACTGGCCATCGCCGCGTGTTCCTTGCCGCAGCGCCGGGCTAGCTTATGGAGTCCCCATGTCCGCTGTCCTGAACGCCCCCGCCGCCAGCCTGGCCGATGCGCCCGCGCAGAATTTTGAAGTCCGTCGACTGGACGCGCCGGTGGGCGCGGAAATCGTCGGGCTGGATTTGTCCAAGCCACTCAACGATACCGATTTTGCGCGCATTCATCGCGCCCACTTGGATCACCATGTGATCGTGTTCCGCGACCAGCAGATCACGCCGGCCCAGCACATCGCCTTCAGCCGCCGTTTTGGCCCGCTGCAAATCCACGTGTTGAAGCAATTCCTGCTGGCCGATCACCCCGAAATCCTGATCGTGTCCAACATCGTCGAGAACGGCACGCCGGTCGGGCTGGGTGACGCCGGCAGGCTCTGGCATTCGGATCTGTCCTACAAGGACACGCCGAGCCTGGGCTCGCTGCTGCATGCGCAGGAATTGCCCTCGGAGGGCGGCGACACCTTGTTCGCCGACATGCATCTGGCCTGGGACACCTTGCCCGTTGCATTGCGCACGCAGGTCGAAGGACTGCGTGCCGAACATTCCTATCTGTCCAAGTACAGCGACTTCCAGAAAAAGGGCAACTGGCGGCCCAACCTGAGCGCCGCACAAGTGGCGGAAGTGAAGGCCGTCGTTCACCCGGTGGTGCGCACGCACCCGGAAACCGGCCGCAAGGCGCTGTTCGTCAGCGAAGGCTTCACCACCCGCATTGTCGATGTGCCGGAAGACGAAAGCCGCCAGATTCTCGCCGAACTGTTTGCGCACAGCTCGCGTCCCGAACACATTTATCGCCACGCATGGAAGCCCTGGGACATCGTGTTCTGGGACAACCGTTCGCTGATCCACCTGGCCGCTGGCTGCCCGGATCACCTGCGTCGCAAGCTGTATCGCACCACCGTCCAGGGCGACGTGCCCTTCTGATCGCGGACACGGCAGGTCGGGGGGCCTGCCACCTGCGTCAACACAACAGGAAAAACCATGATCCAAGCCTTTGTCGGGCGGCTTAGCCGTGCGCGCTCAATGTTCAGCCCATCACGCCGTGTGGCTGGCGCCATGGGGGCAACGGCCTTGTCGATGAGCCTGCTGGCAGGCGGCGTCGTCGCACCATCGGTTGCGCACGCCGAAGGGCAGATCCGCATCGCAGAACAGTTCGGCATCGTCTATGTGCTGCTGAACGTGGTGCGCGAGCAGAAGCTGATCGAGAAGTACGGCAAGCAGCAGGGCGTGGACATCAAGGTGGACTGGACCCAGCTGTCGGGTGGTGCTGCCGTCAACGATGCGCTGCTGTCGGGTGCCATCGACATTGCCGGCGCAGGCGTGGGCCCGCTGCTGACCATCTGGGACCGCACGCATGGCAAGCAGAACGTGAAGGGCGTGGCCTCGCTGGGTAACTTCCCCTACTACCTGGTGACCAACAATCCGACGGTGAAGACCATCGCGGACTTCACCGAGAAAGACCGCATCGCCGTGCCCGCGGTCGGCGTGTCGGTGCAGTCGCGCTACCTGCAATACGCGGCCGCCAAGCAATGGGGCGACCAGGAATTCAAGCGCCTGGACAAGCTGACGATTGCGCTGCCACACCCGGAAGCTACGTCTGCGATTCTGGCGGGCGGCACCGAGATCACCGGACACTTCGGCAACCCGCCGTTCCAGAACCAGGAACTTGAAAATCCGAAGGTCACGCGGGTCTTGAATACCTACGATCTGTTCGGCCCGAACTCGCCCACCGTGCTGTTCGCCACCGAGAAATTCCGCAAGGAAAATCCCAAGACGTATCAGGCTTTCCAGCAAGCGCTGACCGAGGCTGCCAGCTTCGCGCAGAACAACAAGGAAGCTGCCGCCGACATCTACCTGAAGGTGACCGGATCCAAGATCGACCGCGCCTTGCTGCTGAAGATCATCCAGGACCCGCAGATCGAATTCAGCGCCGTGCCGAAAAACACCATCCAGCTGGCGAAGTTCCTGCACAAGGTCGGCGCGATCAAGAACGAGCCCAAGACCTGGCAGGACTACTTCTTCCAGGATGAGCTGACCAAGGCGGGCAGCTGATGTCGCTGGTACTCGACTACACCGACGTGCCGCGGACGGCCGATCCCGATCCGCAGCCAGCCGCCGAGGCCGTTGCCAGTGCCGCAGAGGCGTTGCTGCGCGTCGATCAGGTGAGCCTCGAGTACCGCACGCCGCAGCGGGTGGTGCGCGCCACTCATCAGGTCAGTTTCGAGGTGTTCCCGGCCGATCGTTTTGTGCTGCTGGGACCCTCGGGCTGCGGCAAGTCGACCTTGCTGAAGTCGGTGGCCGGCTTCATCGCACCCAGCGAGGGCGAGATTCGTCTGGCTGGCGTGCCGGTGCGCGAACCCGGCCCCGATCGCATCGTGGTGTTCCAAGAATTCGACCAGTTGCCGCCCTGGAAAACGGTACGGCAGAACGTGATGTTTCCGCTACTGGCCTCGCGCAGTTTGAAGCGCGCGGAAGCGACCGAGCGGGCCAATTATTTTCTCGACAGGGTGGGCCTGTCGGCCTTCGGCGACGCCTATCCGCACACGCTGTCGGGTGGCATGAAGCAGCGCGTGGCGATTGCCCGTGCGCTGGCCATGCAGCCGAAGATTCTGTTGATGGACGAGCCCTTCGCCGCGCTTGATGCGCTCACGCGCCGCAAGATGCAGGAAGAGCTGCTGGCCCTGTGGGAAGAGGTGCGCTTCACGCTGCTGTTCGTCACGCACTCGATCGAAGAAGCGCTGGTGGTGGGCAACCGCATTCTGTTGCTGTCGCCGCATCCAGGCAGGGTACGCGCCGAGTTGAACAGCCACCACTTCGGCCTGCGCAGCCACGGTGGCGTGGGCTTCCAGGAAACCGCGCAGCGCATTCATCGTCTGTTGTTCGATGAGGGCGATGCGCCGACTGAGGACCTGCGGCATTGGCAGGACGTGCGCTTCGCCAACTGAAGTGCGGCGGCGTCTGTCTGTCATGTACGCAAGACCGCATTGCGCGCCTGAACGAATACCTTTTGTGAGATGTCCGCATGCATGCCTTGCCCCCAATCAGACCGGAATACGAACGCGAACTGGCGCCGCTGGGCGACCTGGTCATCGAGCGTGAGCTGTCGCTGGTGCAGCGCGTCTGGCAGCAGGCCTGGGTCCGCAAGCTGTGCATCCTGTTTCTGCTGGCCGTGATCTGGGAAGTGGCCGCGCGTATTCAGGATAACGATCTGCTGCTGCCCAGCTTCATCGATACCACACGTGCCTTCGTCGACGGTCTGGCCACCGGCGAGCTGCTGGAAAAAGTCTGGATATCCCTGAAAGTGCTGGTCAAGGGTTACCTGATCGGCATCGTGCTGGCCTTCGTGCTGACCACGCTGGCGGTGTCCACGCAGTTCGGCCGCGACCTGCTTGGCACACTGACGTCCATGCTCAACCCCTTGCCTGCGATTGCTTTGCTGCCGCTGGCGCTGCTGTGGTTCGGCCTGGGCGAAAACAGCCTGATCTTCGTGCTGGTGCACTCGGTGCTGTGGGCGCTGGCGCTCAACACTTACGCAGGTTTTCTTGGCGTGTCGGAAACCCTGCGCATGGGCGGCCGCAACTACGGACTGCGCGGCTTGCGTTACGTGTTGCTGATTCTGGTGCCGGCTGCGCTGCCATCGATCCTGGCGGGCCTGAAGATCGGCTGGGCCTTTGCGTGGCGCACCTTGATCGCCGCCGAACTGGTGTTCGGTGCGTCATCAGGCAAAGGCGGGCTGGGCTGGTACATCTTCCAGAACCGCAACGAGCTTTATACCGACAAGGTGTTTGCCGGGCTGGCGGCGGTGATCGTGATCGGGCTGGTGGTCGAGAACCTGGTGTTCGACTCGATCGAACGGGTCACGGTCAAGCGCTGGGGCGTGCAGCGCTGAGCTGGTCTGCGTCGGGACCCCGCGAGCTGCTGCAAGCCATACCGCCGGCCCGCCGGATCACGCCGCCTGGGCCACGTCATGTGTCGCTGATGGCGTGGATAGCTCGACCTGCATCAACACCTCATCGTGCAGCACGCCATCCACCATCAAGGCGCCGCGCTCCAGGCCGTATTGCACGAAGCCGTGCGCTTCGTAAAGTCTGATCGCCGCGATGTTGGCCGCGTTGGCGCTCAGCTTGATCTGCAACCAGCCATCGCGCTCGGCGGCAAACGTCAACACGCGTTGCACCAGGGCGGCTGCGATTCCTTTGCCGCGGTAAGCCGGATCCACATACATGCCCCAGATGCCGCCCTTGTGCGCCTGCTTCTGGCTGGCTTCCCGATAGACGCCGATCAGGCCCACCAGCACACCGTCGATCTCTGCGCCAAAGATGGCGCGGTCAGGGCCGGAGGCCAGGCGTTCGGCCACCGCGTCGAGCGACTGTTGCCGTTCCTTGTCGTGGCTTGCGCCGAAGTTTTCGGGATGGTCGCGCAGGCCCGCCAGGCGTAATGCCTGGAAGGCAGCGGCGTCGGCCGCATCGAGCAATCTGACATTCATCATGTTTCTCCGACCTCGATCAACAAGCCATCCTGATAGCCTTCCTGCTCGCCCTTGTCCGCATACCCCAGCGGATTGGCGATCACGTGGCAGCTGCTTTCCACGCCGTGGCGCATTCCCGTGACCACATAGTCGCAATGGCAGTGCACGTGTCCGTGCATCCACACATCGGCCAGCGGCAGCAATGCATCCAGCGCATTGCAGAAGCCCGCGGTGCCGGGGGTCTCGCCATAACGCGGGTCGGCGCTTTTCAGGCTGGGGGCGAAGTGGGTGACGACGAGCGTGGTGCCGGCGTAGGGTTCGTTCAGCGTTTTTCGCAGCCAGTCCTGCGATTCAAGCGCCAGTTCGCGGATGCCTTCGCCCAGGAAGGGCTGGCCGAAGCGCGTGGTGCCAGTCTTGCGCAGGTAGAACTCCGCCGCGCGGAATGCCTTGCTGCGCATTTTCTCGTTGTAGGCATGGTCGGCCGGCTGCTGGCCGGGCCGGGCCAGCGCATCGAAGTCGGCCCACAAGGTGGCGCCGATGATGCGCACCGAGCCGACTTCCAGCACTTCCCGATCCATGAAGGTGATGCCCAGGCGCGTGCAGATCTCGCGCAGATTGGCGTGGGCCTGGTCCACGTCGAAGGCGTCGTACTCATGGTTGCCCGGCACGAACAGCACCGGCACTGGCCAGCCGCCGTATTCCTTCAGGGGCGAAAAGCGTCGCAGGCCGAAGTCCGGCTCGGCAAGCTTCGAGCCTTCCTGGTAGGAGCCGATATCACCCGCCAGGACCAGCAGGTCTGCGCCAGCGGCCGGTTCGATGCGTACGTTCGGCTGGCTTTCCAGGTGCAGATCGGACAGGAGCTGGATCTTCATTTGGGCGTGAGGTCGAAGCCGCCGGCGTGGAATACCAAAGGCGGCACAACACGATGTTCGCAGCGCAGCACCTCACCGACATGGATGGTGTGGTCGCCTGCCAGGTGGCGGGCGCTGGCACGGCATTCGAATACGGCGGCCGAGCCCGTGATGACCGGGGCGCCGCCCAGGCCTGCGGTCCATTCGACGCCATCGAAGCGCTCGGCCAGAGGCCGTGTCGAAAACAGGCGTGCCAGTTCGATCTGGTCAGCGGCCAGCACGTTGATGGCGTAGTCGATGGCAGTGTCGAAGTAGGGCTGCGACGAGGAGCCCAGCGACAAGCTCCACAAGACCAGTGGCGGGGTGAGCGACACGGAATTGAAGGAACTGACCGTGAGGCCGATCGGCCGGCCGTCGGGGCCCTGGGTGGTGACCAGGGTGACGCCGGTGGCGAAGCGGCCAAGAGCCGCACGAAACGCCTTGGCGTCGATAGGGGAAACTGCTGCGGTCATGCCTTGGGAACTACCCGCGCGCAAACCGGCGAGTATCGAGGTTGGTGACTGGACCTGCCATTATCCGTCAAAGCTCTGAATGGCGTCGCCTGTCACCAAGATCACCTCAGCCCGGCAGCACTTCCGCCAGGCCGCGTGCCAGCTTGTGCACGCTGAGCGGCGCGCAACCTTCGGCGTTGTTGCCGACGATCAGCCACACCGGCAGGTCGTTTTCCAAGGTGTCTAGCATGGCTTCGACCAAGGCTTCACGGGTGGCTGGGTCTTCGTCCTTCAACTGGTCGAAGGGCTTGTAGCGGGTTTCGGCCTCGGGGAATTTCAGCTTGGCGTTCAGGCTCCAGCGGATCACCAGCGGGCCGGGACCCGTGGCGGCCACGGCCTGCAGTTGGCGCACCGCCGCCGGCATGCGGGAATGCAGCGCCACGCAGTAGCGCACGTCACGCGCCGCCAGCATTTTCATCATGCGCGGCGTGACCAGCGACGCGTCGCGGAATTCGACGGCGTAGAAGGGCGCTTCCATGCCTTCGCTGGCGGGCAACGGCGGCAGGCCTTGCAGGAAGGTATCCAGGCGTTCGACCAGTGCCGGTCCATCAGCAAGCATCTCGGGCGGCATCGGCGAGAACTGGAACACCAGCGGGCCGGCCTTCTCGCCCAGTCCCTCGATGCAGGGCAGCACGAATTCTTCCGTTGCTATCGTGGCGTTCAGGAAGTCGGGGTTGGGCTCGGTCGGCACGCCACCGGCGCCCCGCTTGACCGCATCGGTGACCTGGTTCGGCGCCTTGATCAGGAAACGGAAGCCCTCAGGCGCCTGGGCAGCGTAGCGCTGATATTCGGTGAGCGGCAGCGGCGCGTAGAAGTTGCGATCCAGGCTGGCGCTGCGAAACAGCGGGTGCGAGGCGTAGGCCGGCAGCCCGTGCTGGGCCAACTGGTTCTCGGACGCGTTGCCCGAATAAACCAGGCCTTCCCAGCCCGGGTAGCTCCATGACGAGGTGCCCAGGTACAGCGTTTCGGGCATCTGCGCGCCGAGCGCGTGCAGCCCCGGCGGGAAGGGTGCAGCCGCAATACGGGAGGTCGTGGCCTCGGGCGCCACAAAGCCGTCGTCGAACAAGGGGTCTTGATTCATGAGTCTTCTCTGTCTTGGGGGCGCGAGTGCTGTGGACCAGCGCTCAGGGCGCGAGTCGCGAGATGGTCCAGCCACCGGCGCCGTCCGAGCGATAACGCAGACGATCGTGCAGGCGCGAGCTGCGGCCTTGCCAGAACTCGAAGGTGTCCGGCACCAGGCGGTAGCCGCCCCAGTGCGGCGGCCGCGGCGGCGAGTCGCCAAAGCGGGCACGGGCTTCCTGCTCGCGGGTTTCCAGCACCTGGCGGTTGGCGACCTCGCGGCTCTGGTCCGAGGCCCAGGCGCCGATGCGTGAGCCCAGTGGGCGCTTGGCGTAGTACTCATCCGATTCCGCGTCGGACACACGTTCGACACGGCCTTCGATGCGCACCTGGCGTTCCAGCGGAATCCAGAAGAACAGCAGGCTGGCGAACGGATGGGCGGCCAGGTCTTCGGCCTTGCGCGATTCGTAATTGGTGAAGAAGCTGAAGCCGCGTGCGTCCTGGCCCTTGAGCAGCACGATGCGCGCAGCCGGGCGGCCATCGGCACCCACGGTCGCCAGCGTCATCGCATTGGTTTCCGGCACATGGTTGGCCAGTGCCTGGTCGAACCACAAGGTGAACTGGTCGAAGGGCGAGGCAGCCGCTTCGCTTTCGCGCAATGCACCTTGAACGTAATCCTGGCGCAGGTCGGCGATCGACATGGCAGCCTCCTTCTGAATTTGGGAAAGTCGAAACTATAGCGGCTGCGCAAGGCGGCTCGCTTGACCGATGGCAAGCAAAAGTCGCACCTTGCGAGGTTTTGGCCGGGCGCATGCCCGGTAATCGGCGTGCGGCCGGAACGCGGCAGGCGCGTCCCAGCCCAGGGCATCAGCCCGTTTTTCAGGTGGTCGGCGTGACCACGGCCAGTGACGCGGCGATCTGTTCCAGCTGTACATCGCGAATGCCATGCTCGCGCAAGGCGTGCGCCGTGTTCAGCACGTAATCGGTACAGGGACCGTAGCGGCCCTTGCCTCGTCGCACGGCGGCCAGCAGTTCTTCGCGACAAATGTCGCCCGCGTAACCTGAACTGCGACGGTTCATCACAAAGCTCAGGCAGCGCACGGTGCCCGCCGTGGTCTGGCAATCGAGCCAGCGCGGCAGGTAAGAGCCGCTCATCATTTCCCGTTGCCACAGGGCCTTGAAGGTCGTTGGCACATCGGTATGCGCCACCCGGTAGGCAATGCCGCGGCAGGCGCCGCCGCGATCCAGGCCGAACACCAGGCCCGGGCATTCCGGCGTACCGCGATTGATGCGCGACCACAGGCACAGGTCGCGGTGGTAACCGCGAATGGTGCCGGCCAGCCGTTCCACGTGATCGAAGCCCGGGTTCCAGATCAGCGAACCATAGGCGAACACCCACAGGTCGTCGGTCAGGTTCCAGTCGGCCAGGGCGCTTTCCATGGACGCGTCGCGCTCGGCATCGGTCAGCAAGGTGCCCGGCGGCAAGGCGCAGGCCACCGGGTCAGGACGCGCCATGGCAGCTTCATTGAACTCAGCTTCTTTCATGTCAGGTCCCTTGTTTCACGCCCATTGATCTTCGCCGCTGCCACCTTGGCGACATCACGCTGCGTGCTGGTCGACGCAGGCCACATCGACACAAACCGGTTCGACGCGACCTGCTTCATTTCAGTTCCTTCGCGTCGGGCTCGACTGGCGGCTTGGGGATGGCCCCGGCCAGCAGGCACAGGCCCATCGCACAGAACAGCGGGGTCAGGCCCAGGGCCGCACCAACCGCGCCGAAGCTCAGCGGAATGCCCACCTGGCTGCCTTGAAGCGCCGCCATGCGCAGGCCCAGGGCCTCGGTCGCGCGTCCGGGTGGGGCGTACTGATACATCAGCGCCAGCATGCTGGGCTGGCAACTGCCCACGGCCAGGCCCAGCACAAAGGACAGCACCATCAGCCAGGGCACGCTGGTGGCGAAGGGGAACATCAGATATACGCCCGCCGCCAGCCAGGTGGATGCGCGCACCAGCGTCCAGGGCTTCATGCGGCGCTGAATCAGCGGCAGCACCAGCCGGATGGCGAAGATCGCGATGCCGAAGCAACCCAGGATCAGGCCGATGGTGGTGGCGGTGAAGCCCAGGCGAATGCCCAGGATCGGAATCATGAAGATGTGGAAGTCCCATGCCGCCGCCAGCAACAGGTTGCTGAGCAAAATGCGGCGGATCAACGGGTCGCGCAACATGCCGTGCGTCTTGGCCGAGGCGCTGGACACGCGGGTAGGGCGCGCCACGCTGTGTGGCAGCTTGTGCGGCTGATAGATCAAGGACACCAGGGCCAGGATCGGCGAGATGATCAGCACCGCAAGCGCCGCCCGATGGCCCATGCCGTCGATCGCAAAGCCGGCGATCAGCGGGCCGGCGAAACCCGATATCGAGTTGCCCAACGCCAGCCACGCAAAATTGGCGGTGCGCTGCACGGGGCCGACGCCTTTGCCAAGCAGGGTCTGCGCCGACAGTTGCTGCAGCATGAAGCCGATGCCGATTGCGCATGATGCAATCGCCAGGGCTGGCCACGCGGGCCAGATGACCGGCATGGCCACGCCCAGGATGATCAGACAGGTGCCCACGCGCATGGGCTTGCCTGCACCGATATAGTCCACCCACTGACCCGCGCGTATCGACAGCAGCATGGGCAGCACGGCAAACAGCGCCACCAGCACCCCGACCGCCAGGGTCGACATGCCCCAGCTCAGCGCCGCCAGCGAAATGGTCACGCGTGCGCCGGTGAGCGCAAGGTGGTTCAGGACGGTGATGCCGGAGAAGGTGAGGACCGCAGACACACTGAGGGCCGCAGACGCATTCAAAGCTGCGTCGGGCGTCTCGTCGGACGGGGTGCCTGGCACCACGTCGGTAAGCGTTTTTGCGTGTGCCAGGCCACGAGATGGACTGGCACAGGGTGGGCTGGCCATGGACTCTGTTCGGGGACGCTGCCGGGGTTGGCCCGGCAAAGAACTATCATTGTCGGCCGGTGACTGAGCTCACGCAAGCAGTTTGGTCTTGCCATTCCGCGTTTTTCACGCCACTGCCTTTTCTGCGCCACACGTATTTCTACCCCCCTCATGCCACTTGATGCTTCTCCCGATTTCGATGCCGACCGTCGCTTCGGCGGCGCCCGCCGCCTGTATGGCGAGTCTGCCCTGGCCACGTTGGCCGCTGCTCACGTCGCGGTGGTCGGCCTGGGCGGGGTCGGCTCCTGGACGGCGGAAGCGCTGGCGCGCACCGGTATCGGCGCACTGACCCTGGTCGATCTCGACCATATCGCCGAGTCCAACGTCAATCGGCAGATTCATGCGCTGGATGCGACGCTGGGCCAGAGCAAGGTCGACGCCATGGCGCAACGCATCCAGGGCATTCATCCGGGCTGCCGCGTGACGCGGGTCGACGACTTCCTGACACCGGACAATGTGTCCGAGGTCCTTGGCCCCGGGATCACCATGGTGGTCGACTGCACCGATCAGGTGTCGGCGAAGATCGCGATGGTCCTGCATGCCCGCGCCCACGGCCTGCCGCTGGTGGTCTGCGGGGGCGCGGGC